>Ga0065711_1001225_pt1 | contig 46355 bp, 28 predicted proteins | sample Hoacrofraction12_FD_59098 | JGI IMG/M metagenome (GOLD analysis project Ga0065711, IMG submission 59098) | Hoatzin crop microbial communities from Cojedes, Venezuela - Epithelial fraction 12 v2 (version 2) | ecosystem: Host-associated > Birds > Digestive system > Esophagus > Crop | place... | reverse complement strand
CTTTCTCTTCTCTTCTCTTCTCTTCTCTTCTCTTCTCTTCTCTTCTCTTCTCTTCTCTTCTCTTCTCTTCTCTTCTCTTCTCTTCTCTTCTCTTCTCTTTTTTCTTTTTTTAATCTAGGGGTCTCCTAGAAGCCTTTCAACTCAGTTGATTTAAATTTACATCACAGCAACTGGTGTAGGACTTGCTCCAAACTTCTAGGCCATGACAGATGCTAAGGAGATAAGCAACTGTGGGTTGGGAGGAAATGGGTAATATGTCCAGACTGCTCTGTGTGTTTGTGGAAGGAGTTAGAGGAACAGTAGATAGAGGTTTCCTGTTAAGCTGGACAAGGGGGAAGCTGTGATGTTTCTCAGCTATGGCTGCGATTGGACTCAAGTTCAACAGCATTCTCAGCTTGGGTTTGCTGTTTCTCCACCCCCAAGAAGAAGATCAGGTTGTCTTAAAAATCTGAATACTACTAAAAGTCAAGGAGACCGAAGCTCCCAAATCATTTAGATACTTCAGAATTTCTCCCCACTGCTGCCCAGTTGCTTGCAGTCTGTGAGGTGCTGCAGTTGAACAAGGGTTTGATAGTGTCCCTCTGCTGCAGATTGGGAGGCGATGCCTGAACCAGCTCTAAGCTTTGAACTCAGAATATGCCAATATATGTCCTTTTTATTGGCTACTTCTCCACTGATTGACTTACAGGTTATGGCATAACAGAGTTTGTGTGGAGGCAACAAATGCCTGCCTGCATGTCCATGCTAAACAGAGGGTGGTCCTGATTTTTGGAGATGACTGAATACCCAGAATTCAAATACGGATCTTGAGGCAGTGGTCTGATTTCTCTGTGATCAGTGTTTTCCAGTCTGATCTGCTTTCTAATAATCTAGCTTCATTAGTGTCTGAAGTTTGAGAGCCCCAAAACATTAGTTGGTTTTGTAAAAATCTTTTGTTGCTGGATGAAGTTTATAATAATAGGTAGGCACATTGAAAGGAGTGGCAGAGTTTAGAGAAATTCAAGAAGTATTTGAATGCTGGTTAAACCATATTAGGTTATTCTCTTCTTTACCTCAGCCAGAAATGAAGGCCATGTTGGAAGAATTTCTGTGATCTGAGTTATGTAGGTTTCCCCTGTTCATCGTAGTCAGATTTGGGTGCCTTATGACAGTTTAGTCTAGAGTGGTGCTATGGGACACCATTTAATTCAACAACTATTATTTTGAAAGCGTTTTCCCTTGAAGCTCTGCCAGCAACATGTTGCCTTGGATGCTTTGTTGATCTATCCTTGTCAAGAAAACTGTTGCATTTTGATGTAAGATAGTGCTGCTCAGCATGATGATTGTGCCTGTTTGAAGATTGTGATCTTGACTGTGTTTCCAGTGAGTTTCAGTTGTCAGATTATTCGTTCAAGAGAACAGTAAAATAATTTTAAAACATCCTTTTACATTCACCAGCCTTAAGTGTTGCTGAAGATTTCTTCAGAGTTTGAGGAAGCTGCATTTGAGTGGATTGCCGTATTGGCTTTTCTGCTCTGGAGACATGATGACACCTGCCCCAGAAACCCAGCTAAACCTCAGCTTGGAGTTCCCTTCTGCGGCACAGTTCCTTTCTGATCTTGGAGATACCCTTCAGGACAGGAATAGGAATGACTCCTAAATTCAGTAGTTTCAAATCACAGCTGAGATGTGCTTGCAGAGCAAAGCTAGGAAGATCAGCTAGGATGCTGATCCTCATGTATATATCTTTTGCATATAGAAAATACTTTAGCATGAACTTCTGTCATATCTTTCCTCACATCTTTCTGAGGAACTGGGATTTTTTAAATAATCTCTCCTCTTTGAGTCAACTGTTGCAGAAAGCTAGTGAAATCTAGGTTTTTCTCTTAGCATTGTGTTCAAAGAGCCAAGGACAGAGTATACAATTTTGTAATTGCTGGATGCCTCACGGAAGAGGCATCCAGTCTCAGGGATGACTTCTCATAGCGCAAATATGGTTAAGGTTGGATTCTGTTCAGCGAAGGGAAGGAAGGCTTGTTTTTCCTGAGGTAAAAGCAAGGAAACAGCAGCCATGGAAAACGGCCAAAGAAGTGAGGAAAGACAAGAAGTCTTCTAAAAATGTGAACTGAACTGTGTTTGCAGACTTTCAGAATCATCCAAATCTCTGAGTGTTTGAGAGTCTCCCAGCATCATTTGGGGTTTCTCGCCATTTCGGCACAGAGGACTGACTGCCTGAGAGGGAATCCAGGTCCCTGTAGCAAAGCATTGGCTGCAGTACTTGGTGGGAAAGAACTAATTTTTCCTGGCATTTTTCTCCTCAGGAGCTATCTGGTATGTCCACATTGAGACAATTTCTTTAGGATTTGTGTAGAGCAACTTATGCCTCTTCCTCAGAAGATGTGGATTAGGATTTCCTTTCACCGACCTGTTGAGCACACTGTAATCAAGTAAAGAGCAGTTTACAATGCAAAACCTCGTGGCAATATTTCTACAACCTGAAAAGAAAAAAACTTAAATAACCTTGGATGGATAGTTCCAGAAAAATAACAGAGCGCTCAGGATTAACAGATTTTAAGCAGACTACCTCAGGATTGCCTTCTTCGCACTGTCCTGAGAGAGGTCATCTACTTTACCACTCATAAAACGATGACTACAATTCATCTGCTTTAGTCTTAAAATAAACTTTCGGTATCTCTGGGGGTTTTTCCCCTGTCCAGTGAGGAGAACACAGAGGACTTTGCTATGCAATTTGTTTTCTGAGTGGGCAAGATGACAAAATTGTCATTAAGTATTCTCTCTCAAGTGCTGAAATGGCTAAGTTGCTTTCCACTCCATCCTCTGACCTCTTCTCAAAAGAGGAGACTGACAGTTCACAGCCTTGGCACAGCACCCGTAGGCACCTCCACGAACCTAAACACAGCTGTTTGGTCTAATTTTAGATCGACTGACCCTTTGACAGCTGGGGAACTGTGGACACTTGTGTAAAATAGCGCTCAAGGCATCATCGTGGCAGCTAAACAGTCCCCAGTAAAAGTCCCCACGTCCGTCCTGCTGACAGTGACGGCACAGCACATGAAGTGTCCACACGGGTGGACTTGCGAGGGCCTGATCTTGAGCCAGGCTAGCTCTGTGCCACCCCAGGGACAAAATTAAAGTTGTGTAAGAAGCTCACTGAGCTGGAGCATGGAAATGGGAAGGTTTGCAAGGGCTAACTTTGCATGCAGGGCAAGGCAAATTTAGGTGCTCTAAAGCAATGCACAAACCTATTCTTCTCCCTGCCTGTCCCTGTGCCCCACACACAGCGTGCTGGCTGTACGGCGACCCTAGGAGCCGTATCCTCCCCTTCCTACCACAGACCCAAGGACACCACATTCCTCCTTGGTCAGGCAGGTTTAAAATTCCCCCTCTAGCTACAGTTCACATCATGTGCATGTTACTGATCACCTTAAGTGCATAGCTGTGCTTTACTCATATTTCTGCACCAGTTAAACCCTCTACTTTGGCTAGGGATCCCCACAGTAACCCTTGGGTTTGCAGCAGGGTAAGGACAATTTTCAGCCATGACAGCATGGCTTCATGCCAGAACTTGCCTGTCTCCCCCGTCTGTGAGGAGCTCCTTTGGTCTCCCTGTTAAATATCAACGTAGTCGCTCGTCTTCTCCAAAGCACTAATCTTTGGGGGTGCACCTTCTTTTCACTTTCTCCCAGGCTGCCACGTGCGGCTGCCGTTTGCTAGAATTTTGTTGCATTAGTTGAGGACAGGGTAACACCCATGGATTTCACCAAAGCATGCTTTGTGGAAGGACTGGAGAAGGAAGATGCTTTATAAATGTCAGATTATCATATGTCTGAGACTCTGCTTCTCTTGGGTAACTGTTGCTGTGTGTGGAAGAGCATAAGCCGCAACGTTTGTGCCTGTAGCTTTTCTGGAGAACGTAGCTTCGCAGGTGCCGGACTCAGCACGTGTATCCACACAGATATACCTGTGTGAGCTGGGAATGTTGTCGTGTATGGTAGCGTTTTTGTTTCACTGTTATGCATTTTTACTTGAAGTTACTTTGCTTTTCAAAAATTTCTTGCTAAATGCCCTTTTGCTACTTCCTCCTCCTTTAATGCCCACATTAAAAAAAACTGATGGAAGCAGAAGTGACAAAGACATGGAGGATGAGAAGCTCCATTCTTGCCGTCATTTGTCAGCAAACCTTTCCCTCCAGTTTGAAAACCTTCCCAGTTTACTTCTTAAAACAGAAAAGTGCCAATAAAGTCTGTTACCAGCAAGCCTACAGCAGTTCCCTTAGCTTCTCCATCACGCAGACAGTAAAAGACACAGAGCACTTCGTGTAGAGGAAGTATGGGTTACACGTACGTGTGGAACTTGAGAAACAGTTTTAGCATGGCTTTTCTTGATAATGCTCTTTCTACCGCCTTTAAAACTTAGTTTTCCTGGTAATTCAGATGATGAACATCAAGCAGCCGGTAGTTAACAGTCCTTTGAAAAAACAACTTTAATCCAGTACAAAATGTACCAGCAAGTAGCACAGCAAAAACAACAAATACAAACTAGCTCAGCCTCTTGGCTGGGTTACAGACTGTTTCCTGCTGAAACACAAATTCAGAAAGATACGTAAAAAGCACCTAGCTTCAAGTGTGTGAGCAGATTTCAGGGGCATTACTGGAGTCCGCCTTTAGCCTGTCCTCTGTACTGGTGCATTAGAGGATTCCCACAGCTAACTAACTGGAGGTTACTGGAAGTCTGCACCACGGAGCAAGAGCCGCTGTTTGTACCTGGGGACGACATTCTTTGCTGGCTGTTTTGTTCGCTCGTTTGCATTCCCTATGGTTTGATCTCACTACAGCCCCCGGAAAACCATCTTGATATGTTTTGCAGCGCCGAGAGCGCAGCTCCCAGCTCCTCGCAACTGCAGCCGAGCCGTGTGCGTCGGCGGGCGCTGGCACGGGTTTTGGCACGGCGGGCACCCACCACCAGCAGCAGCGGGGAGCCCGGCGGTGGGGGGAGACGGCGGGCGCGGGCGCGGGCATGGGTGGAACTCCTCACACCGCTTGTCCTGCGGGAGATAGCTTATCTGGGGATGCCTGTCCTTCTGGAATAATATGCATTTGATTGAAAGCCAAAATTAGAGTGGGGAAGAAATTGGCTGCAGAGGGCTGATTGGCACTTGGAGCCCAAGGAGGGGCAGCACAGACCCCGCAGGGAGGGTCTCCTTATCCGTCGGCACCAGTCTGCTCTACCTGCAGGTGTGCCCCGGCAGTTCCTGCTGCTGCTCTTCTCTCTAGTATTTTTGTTTCCCTTTACAAAGCCAGCTGAGAGCCTCACATGAAGGAGCCTTCATTTCTATCTGTTGCCCGCTCTTCACCATGTTGCAGCTTGTTGTGGAGCCCTCAGCTCTCTTGAGCAAGATGACCAGGTGCCAGCACCGCGCTGCTGGGCTGCTCGTGGTGTCCCTGTCCTGCAGCACAGCGAACACCGGGGTCCTGTTTTAGCAGAAGCCCCACGTAACAGCTGGCGCAGCCCCTTTTATTTATTGATGTGTTTCCTTTTGTCCATAGTAATGAAGTTGCATTGTAGGCTCTAACTTTTTAGGCAGTCCTGAGCTGCCTCTGACTTTCAACATTTTACACATGCAGACACCACAAATTCTTGATTAACTGGGCAATGCAGTGCTATATGTAGAAAGGAGACGGCAAAACAGTCATTTTTAAGAGCACTTGGACGCATCTGCTTTTTCTGTAGCTAAATAACTGTTTGAACCGATTAGTTTGAATCAGTCCCACTTATGTTGTGTTGCGTCTTCTGAATTTTACTGAAGAAGGGCTTAGGCCATTGTGTAACTAATTCAGATTGCTCTACCCAGACCTTTTGTTGGCCTTCTTTACACCTACATGATTCTTCATGTCACTTCAGAAGCTCATAAGACACTAACAATGGAAACATAATTTAAGTTAAGGAATTGGTCTTTATTGTTGTCAAGCTTAGCCAGTGAATACTGACTCCTTAAATATTCGGTGGGCAAACAACTTGCTGGTGTGCGTTAGATTTCTGAGAATGGCACCCTCCACCTGCAGTGCTCTTCTGTGGTGAGAACAGAGCTGATGCCACAGTAAATGACCATGATGTAAAAAAAAAAGGGAGAAGGCCTGGATTTCAGGCCATAGCCAAGTACTAGAATTTGGTGCACGGTAACAAAACAGAATAGCTGTTATGTCTTATATCAGAAATAACAGGTGGAATTGCTGGCAATATTCTGTTTTCTGGGTTTTGCACCTATGTAAGCAGGAGGAGCTCCCAGCTGCTTTTCATTGACACACATTGGCATGCTGAGATGATTTTTTTTGGCCTCATAGGCTTTTTTTCATCTTATTCTGCCTTTTTAGCAACATTTTCTATAATTTGTTAGGAAGGACTGTGTTAAAGGTCTTCTCCTTCTCACCATAACAGTGCTAATCTGCTGTTCATATCAGCTAGGTATTGTTGCAGCTTCATCTGTCTGCTGCTGGAATAGTTAGGGTGCCTTCATGAAAAACTTGCTGGACTTCAAAGCTACAATTTAAACATCAGCTAACATGACCAAAACACTTCTGACTTGTCTTGGAATAACAAATTAGCCATTCAAACAAAAAATTACATTCACACAAATTATTTGAAGAAACTTGAAGAGAAGTTGTTACTGTGCTGTTGGCTACAAAGCACGAGCAAGACATTTCATGGACCAAAAATCATATTATCATGGGTTTTTCAAAGAAAGGCAAAAGGATACTTCTTAAAGGATAACTTCTTAAAGGCAGGTATACGCCATAAGATGCAGCTAAGTACTACTGGGATGAAAGTACTAAAGATGCTCAAATCCCATTGAAAATGAAAGGGAGCTAGGGAACTCTATTGTTAAAATGCCCCAGAAGCTTCAGTGTAATTTATCTTTCCCTGATACTCTCTAAATTCCTTTGGTAGCCAGGTGTTATGCTTTTTTGTCCTTTAAAAATCCCACCAGAGAAGAATACAACTTCGAGGTGAATGCCCTCTTCCAAAAGAGATTTTGGCCCAGGTACTTAAACCTGTGCCGGTGCAAAAGTCTTACAAAACTGAAAGGATTTTACATCTGGGGTGGGGAGCTCCACAGCTATAAAAGAAGATAAATTGGCAATGGATTGAAAACAAATTACTAACTCTTCACATGCCTTTTTTTCCAGCTGCCTATTTCTCTGTCCTTTAAAAGCCACCCTCCACGTCCTGTTTCCCAGGAGGTCTGTCTGATTTCTCCTTTCTCCCCGCTACCCACTCTTTCACTCGTTGCAAAATGCCTCCCTTCCCTCTCTGCATTGCTCAGCTCTTTCCAAGGAAGTGTGACTGTCGTCTCGCCCCCTCCGTCCTGCCTTCCCAACTGTCCCAGCCTGAGTCTCCTGCTGACCCAGCTGCACTGCTCTGCAGGGATAAATCATATCATCACCCCTTTCCCCTTTGACGTGTCCTTCCCTTTTTTTTTCCCAAAGACTTGCATAAACCACCGTTAACCATAGAATATAGAACAGTCTTTGTAACATGAATTTCAAATGCTCTTCAGAACATCCTGAGTGAAGCTCCCAGTAAACATCAGGGAGCACAAGAGACCCACTCAGTGCCCTGCTTTTGGGTAACTTTTCCGTGCTCTGAGTGGGTAAAAAGGGAGTGGGGGGAGAACTGTCAGTTCAGTGGCACTGGTGCACTCCACACTCCTTGCACAAAAAAAAGGGTTCGGATTAAGCTCCCCTGAATTGCAACAACGTGTACAAAGAGAGCAAAATACTAAGTCTCTTAAGGTCATCTCCAACCAAACTGAAGGAAATTAGTTAATGAGTAATGTCTTCATGATGTTAGAAGAGCCAATGAGAAATTATTACCATGAATTGATATAGAGCTAATTAGTGTCTGCATGTATGTGTACATAGACACGGGTGTGCACAGGAATTATTTCTACAAAAACTACATTGAGTAACTGTTTGAGAAACCTGTACAAATGCTGAGTATGTTCTTGATCAGTGCATCTGAAAATTCTGATTCTCAGGTATTCGTCACATCATCAGTGCTCCAAGAGTGATTTCCCTCACTATAGCAAGGGAGGGACAGGAACCCCTCTCACAAAAGAAGCACAAAACACTGTTGATTTTTATTTTCAGCCTAAGTCACCAGAAAAAAAATGTATAGCTTGCCTTCCAATTTCTCATTCACGTTTAAAAAAAACCCCTAGCATTTCTACTGGAGGGATTTCTCTCTCCTATTGCGTCTCCTGCACCAGCGGGGCTTTTTTCACTAGTTTTAATTTGGAAAATAGGTTTGAAAAAAAGTGCTAAATTTGAACATGCAGAGATGTTTGTTAATTAGGCCTATAAAATCTGCTTGAGGACGCAGGGCGAGGCGGGCGGCCTCACCGTCCGTCAGCTCTCACGGGCAAAGTGAGCTCCGCACCTGAAGCGAGCCCCTGCCGAGAGCGGCGCTGCCGAACGGGTGAGCCGTAAGGGCCTCCTGGATGCTCGGCCTCATCTGCGAGGCGACACTCATTGAGCAGCACAGCTGCGGCAGTCCAGGGGCATAGCTGCAGAGAGCTCTAGTGCAGACTGACTGGATCAATACCCCTGTCATAGTATCAGTGTGCCCCGTGGCATGTCAATTTGCATTTGGCAGCTCGTTATGCAGGGTATAGTGTGTTTGTGCAGCTACTTTTGTGTGGATAGATTGTGAGGACAAGCCTTAGAAATACAAGCACAAAATACACCAATATAGACAATAATATAGATACAAAATTGAACTTCCTCTTCTTCCATTGCATAAGACCAGCAGGCATGAGAAGAAAACATTGCATTTTCACTTTTTATAATGGCAGTGACTAGAAACAAGGGCGTACAAAGAAGAGCTCTCTGGCACACAAAGAGGGCATGTTGGCAAAAAATAAATCCTGAGAGGAAGCCGAACTGTAGGGTGCTGTGGTTTCCCTGGGGGCGAGAGAAGGCTGCCTTAGGTGCTCCACTCCCGTTAACCCTTTAAAGGCACTGTAGCAAAAGTTCCTCTTGACTTCAGCAGCAGTTAACCTGAGAGCAAGGGGAATGGCCAAGACAGTTTATGCATTTAGAAAACACGATAAAACTTGTTGGATGCTTTGGAAGAAAAGGGCATTTTTTTCAAATGGGAATTGCTCTGGGCAGGTCAGGATTCCCCTGCCAGCTGTCCTGCTGCTGTTCCTGCTTCATCCTAAGCTGCTTGTGTTGCTTCTGTGATGATAGTTCTGTCTTTCTCCTAGGTATTTCTCTCATAGCAATAATGCCATCTTTTACATTTGCTGCTAGCAGTACCACAAACCAGCATCCTGTTTGCCTTCTTTATTGCAGCTGCATACGGGGCAGAAGGCTTTAGGGACTTTCATGCAATAATTCCCAAATCATTTTCCTGTAAGTATACTGCAAACTCAGCTCACTACAGAACATTTCCATCTAGTTCCTACTTTTATGATTTTTGTTTGTGTCATTTCGCTTCTGGGTAATGTACGTTTGTCTGCATATGCTACCAAAGGGCTTAAGCGGTCTGATATTTTTGCTTCGTTCACATCTATTTTGTTTTAACTTAATGTAAAGTCTACTTCAAAAGCCACCTTCTCCAAATCCCTGGCAGGCAAGGAGCCTGTAATTGTTTTGTATGAATACATTTACATTCAGATTATTATTCTTATAATTAAGAGAAAAGATTAGTATGTGAATTACGGAGAATCTGTCGTATGCTCAAGCCAAAAGTCCTATTGCTTCCACTCACCATGATGAAAACAGCAGTGTGGGGTTGTAGTCCGCTAAATTTGCAGAATAGTGTAGATCACTTCTGTTCAGTGACTCATACCATCTTTGTAATTCACTGCTTGGTCATTTGATTTTTTTTCTTCCATATTTCTGAAATATTCCCCTTTTTAGGGCATACATTTTAAAGGAAAAACTGCTATTTATTTGCACTCATTCTGTCTTGCATATGATTTCTATTAAAAATGCAATATTTGAAAAGTCATTAAAATGCCTAGATTGGTAGACTTTATAAAAGATGTCCAGTCAAGCAGTGTTCACCGATGTGAACATCTTTACACTCAACATGTTCCCGGGCAGGATTTTGAGTCAGATACTCTTGTCAGCCACATCCATGCAAACCTCCTGGGACACCTGGGAGATCGCAGGGTGTGGCAGAGAAGAGTTTGTCAAACCTTCCAATTTCAAATGAATGTCAAGGTCTTTCATCTCTTCAGGTAATTATTGCCCGTAGCTTAACTATGTCATTGCTACACCAGCACTTACCAATAAGGCTACCATGAAACGACTGTCCCACAGAAGGAAAAGACCGGGTCTTTTTTACTTTACAGACCCCTCATGTACTCAGCCAGCCACTAAAGTAAATGATCTCTTTTTTGGGGTAGGGTGAAAGAAGAGATTTTTCACTGAAAGGAAAGTAAGATTTGGGGCGATAAAATGGTCTTTTTCAGCATAACGAAGAATTATTCTTTCACCAAAATCATCAGATTGGAAAAGAGCAAAATAACTGTAAAGATGATTTATTCAACACAAAACATCACACAGTCCTACCTAGAGAAGAGTAATGAATACTGGCATTAACTGATCTGAATCTTGGCCCTTTTCTATAACGTTTAGGTTTGCTGTGTTCATATCAGATCAAATCTACCAGCCTACACGTTATCACATGTAGTGAGGCTATGCCAAACTTATACCTGAATTGTTCTTCTAGCTGCAAGCAGTTGTCACCTATGGGATTATAACACAAAGAACTTATCCAATAAAGTCAAAACAATTCTCCCACCCACCTTTGTTGATTTGACTGTTTTTTAATAGTAGCCCATGGCTGTAGCGATCCTCTCCTCTAACTCAGCGATCCTAATCCTGCTGTCTTAAAAACACGGTTATCACTCCTATAATTTCCTGTAATGCTAGTTCTTGCTCTTAAACTCTTCCTGCCATCCTTCCCCACGCTGGTTTCTTTATCAGTGTTTGTACTCTTTGCTTTCCCATTGTCCTTACTTACCCCATAGAACTGCAAACCAAATATTTGTATTCAGGGCAACCCTTGGGATCTTCCTGCCAAGTGGAGAACGTTGCATTTTCAGTTCATTTTCATCCGTTGTCTTTGATGAGTTACTTACTTGCACAATTGTTTTAGACAAATCCATATGAAGTGGATTCATTTTAAGTTTCATTCCAACCAGCCTGAGTTGTCAAAATGAACGTTACAAATGCAAAAATCTGAAAGTGACCTAGGAACAGACTTGTAATGTTGTTTGAGTTCCCAGCTCCCCGGATGCCTTGTATTTGTTTCACTGATATTCACTGTTCATTGCTCCATGTGTTACAAACTCATCACATTGCCCGTAGAAATGTAGTCATGTTTGTAGCTTTTGTTATTCAGGTATATTGTACATGCTGTTTAGAAGTTGTCTCCTTTGATATGATATTGTTTCTTTGCCACCACATTTATTCTGTAACAAAACTGAGTGGCATCCTGTATTGTTTTTTTCAGCCGGTAATATTAAAATAGAGACTCAGAGTGATGAAGAGAATGGGCGTGCCTGTGAAATGAATGGGGAAGAATGTGCGGAGGATTTACGAATGCATGATACCTCGGGAGAGAAAATGAATGGCTCACACAATGGCCCAGGCAGCAAGGCTATGTCAGGAGTTGGAGGCATTCGACTTCCTAACGGAAAGCTAAAATGTGATATCTGTGGGATAATTTGCATCGGTCCCAATGTGCTCATGGTTCACAAACGAAGCCACACTGGTAAGGCCTGCCATAGTTTTTCCTTTAGCTGACAAGAATCGGCCACATATTAGGAACTAAGACTTATTTTCTGCATCATGCACATGTTCCCTCTTGTAAGATAATGCAGCATAGGTGGGCACTTGGAACTCGGTTATTTTGTTACGCCATTTCGCACAGCACAGGAATTGGGATTTCCTCTTGATGGACGTCCATCTATTGGGCTAGAAATTGTGCAGTTTGTTTGGTTTGAAGCTACCTGAAAAATTCAAATTTGAAAAAAAAAGGAAGCAGTCTTGTTTAATTTCTAAGAATTTTCTAAGAATTGTTGAAGAAAAATCCATTTGTGGCTAACTCTGAAATCGACCCAGTTCTAATGTTTCCAGCAATGCAACAAAGATAATTATGGATCACTGATTATGATAGTGGCAAAATAAATGTTAAGGGAACTGTACTTGCAGTCTTAATAAAAAGGGGGTTAATTTCATGTCAAATGTTTCATGAAGTAAAAACAAGTATTGTCACTGGTCAAAAATGTACTAAAGGGTTTCCACTGTGACACTAAAAGAGACTTGTAAAAGATGTTATGCTCCATAGGGGTGACTTTTCATTATACAGTGCTGTGAATCTTCTTGCCTCGATTTTCTAATTCTAAATAGTCTCAAAGAGTGCAAAAAATGAAGAGGCTGAAACAAATGAAGAAGTAAAGACCAGGGTGAGTCTCATCTTACCTGATGTAATCTGTCTTAAAATTAGGCTTCCAGTCTGAACTCTGAGGTAATCCACAGTTAAAGGAGAAGAACTGAACTGTACTGTTGTGTTACACAAGTTACTTTGAAAACAAATAAACAAAGTATTTGGCATTTTTGTATGAATATTCAAATGAGAGAGAATTTAAAAATATTTTTAAGGTAAGAACGACCTGTCCGATGGTTAGATTCCACTGAAAGAGTCATGCCAGTGCACACATAGATACTTTCGTCCTCTGCACCCCCCCAAGTCATGCTTAAATGATTTCCCTGGAATTACCAAGGAGTGAGATTAGTGAAGTGTTTTCAGAGTTTAGCTGAGAGGATCCATGAAAAGACCCTGAGCATCATCCGTCCCCTCCAGTGTTGATGTCTGTCATTGTAGCTGTGGCTGTTCCAGCTCTGGAAGGGTGCGAACTGCTAGGGTAACGCGGGTTAGCCACGCTCAGAAGCAGTGCTGGTGAGGGTTAGCAACGCTGTTACGTTGCCTACTTCAAAGTAGTCTTCAATTTGGTATGATAAATCCTTCTGTCAGGGAAGAGCAGAGAATTATCTTTATTGGAAAAGTCACAACTAGTTCTCAGAAGAAAGGCTGCAGCCTACTTCCTAGGTAGAATGAAGTGCTTGTTGGTCGATTATTTCCTTTTTTTTTTTTTTAATTGAATGTTAATATGACCCTTTAAAAGTTGATAAAATTTATAAAGAAAACAACTTGGACATGAGGCCTGTTAAACAGGCCCATGGCCTTGAAGAGGATGCTGCAGCAGTTGAAATAAAATGTTGCAACTTAGAATGCACTTAGAGGCAGAAGTCTCTGCGCCTGTTTAAGGAGGCTGCGGTTTTATTAAAAGTACGCTGTTGCTGCTATGGAGGAGTTGCCTCGGGTGCCCGAGGTCCGAAGGCAGCATTTGCACCAGGGCCAAAGGTCCTGCGTGGGGACACCCCTGATTTTCGGGAGGCGGCGGGCAGAGCCGCTTTTGTTCCGGGTGAGCTGGGCTGCCCGATCCTCGCGGCCACATCCCCGGTGCCTCTCGCTGCTCCCTGGGCACGGGCCTCCAGCCGCCCCAGCTCCCTGCTCAGCCGCGGGTGCCGGGGGAGATACCCCGTGAGGGCTCCCACGCTTCTCAGCCCTTTGCAGGCCCTCCCCGTGCCAGCGGGTCCCTCTTCTTGATCAGGGAACACAGTTAAAACCGATGGGCAGAAGCACCCCACGCGCTGTGCCTCGCTCAGCAGGACCCCCTTCTTTACGCTGAATAAAACTGGAGGCTGTGAAGCTCTACCCCTGAGTCCGTCCAGGGAAAGGAAACCTTTGCTTTCCCTCCCGCCTGGCCTTCGGCTTCTCTCCTGAGCAGCCTCTGCGGGCCAGCTCAGGCGGTTTTTCAGGGGCTGGCAAGGGAGCGGAGGCTTGGAGCTGGGAGTTTAAATGAAAGGGATGTCACAGGGAAACAGTGGTGGCTGCTTTTCCTTTCAGCTGCACTGTGAAAATTAAAGTAGAAATGGGATATACTGTTACAGACATTTAACTGACTACGCTGAAGCCCATTTCAATACATGCCCGGTGAAGGAATAAGCCTCACAAATGAATTACTTTGCTGCTAATTCATGTAAGACCTGCGTATGCAGTGAAATTTCCTCAAATAAATACTTGATAAATGAACAAAACTCTAGCACACTAAAGCGTCAAAATAAAGCAACTGCCTGACCTGATAAAAGGCATAATTACTTTTAATGAATACACCTGCCAGGAGCAGATAGGCAGAGCCGCACCTGGCATTTCTGCCCCCTCCCTCCTGCCAGCAGCTGCACAGCGCCGGCTGCTTCCTAGCACCTTGCCTCTTGCTCCCACCCGTCTGCGGAGTGAATCCCACTCGCAGATGCCCGGCTCTCCTAACCCTCCTTCCCCAAGGCTTTAGGCACGCTCCTTTTCTCCAGCTTGCTGCTGTCTTGCTTGGTGTTTAGGAAAAAGGAGATTTGGGAAGGAGAGAGAAACCCCCTCCTGCTCCCTGGTGATGAGGAGACGTCTTGGGTGTCAATTCAGGCTTCGCTTGCTTGGTGTGTACACGTGTGTACATGTGTGTGTATGTATATATGTGCATATATATGTGTGTGCGCATAGGTATATATATTTCTTCCTTATATGTACACTCCTTTAACTGAAGTCAGAAGTCAGTTCACTCACGTCTTGTTAATTGGGTCTGAATGTCTCAAATTTATTTAGAAAACTAATGCCTACTGAAGAATGAGCATTGAAAAGACAGAGAGGAAAGGGAGCTATGCACATCTCTGAGTATCAGGTGAATTTGTCATTAAATTGTTTAAGAAGCAAGAAAGATTTCAATTAAGATGATAAATATTCTTCACTGAATAAGTAGCCCAGAGCCCGTGCTGCCCCTAAGGCCTGCAAATCCCTGCAGTGATGGTTGATTCAGTTCAGGGTCCCATTGCAGCTTTTGCTCCTGTGCCCATACCACCCATAGCTACGCACGGCGCGGGGAAACCCACCCAGTACAGACATGTGCCATTCACAGCTCCTGAGAAAATCACACGCAAAGCTCACTGTTTAAACGAAAGCTGCATTATGTGTTTTTTCCTTCTGTCCTGTCCCCTCCCTGTTTTGGGGGGACAGTGCCACAGCCAGCGACCTCCCGCCAGCGACCACCCCCAGCCCAGCAGGGCTGCCAGCTTTGCTGGGCTCACGGGGCAGGTGTTCCCCATCCCAGTAGCTGCAGCACGGATGACCACGGGCCAGCCAAGCTACACACAGTTCCAGGGTCTCTCCGTGCTGGTGTCGTTTCCCTCGTACAGAGACGTGAGCGCAGGTTCCCTCAAATTGCATCCCGCTGCAAGTTTTGTGGGTATATTCGGTATGCTGCAGTCTCGTTTGAAACACTCCATCCGTCTGTCTTCTCCACCCAGTGCAAGATTTCACCCTGTAACTGCGAGAGCTGTAGGCTAGAGATACATTTCATTCTTACTTTGCTTTACCTTTCATTCCTGGAGTGCTTTTACGATCCTCATTTTCTCTTCTTACGCTCCTCTGAGTAACATTAACAGAAATGAATGCTAGAAAAGCTGTTTAGTAAGAACTAACCATTTCTTCTGAATTTGTGTCCCCCATGACAAACTGACTTCTTCGTTACTGTTTCAGTCCATTTCTGAAAAATACCTTCCACGCTGAGTAACTGCCCCAAAGATGAAGAGGTAAAGCAGACAGACTCTTACCCATTTGCTCTTTCCCCTAACAACTGCTGCGCATGGCTTCTGACGTACATTGCAGAGTCCCCTGAGGTAATGGTGGCATTTTTGTGGGCCACCCCAGTTGAACCAGCTGCGGGTGTAGTTTAGATGGAGATGAAAGCTACCTGATGGACAAAGCAAGTGAGCTCATCTGGCTTGACAGCGACTGTGCTGACCTGCTGGAAGCTGTTTGACCAATGACAATATCTTACCGTAAAGTAGATTCGTTTTACTGCTTGCTGAAAGCTAAAGCTGCCAGCCCTGGTGGTAGAGTTTGCAGATTTTTTGGGCTGGGACTGTGCTGTTCTCTAATTGATTTTCAGCTGTTCTACCGCATTACCCAAAAGTAAAAAATTCTCATGCTGCACATATATGCACACGTGTGGACATACAAGTTGGTCCTGGGTGTGCAAAATAACAGTTGACAGTTAAGTAAGAGAGAAGAAAGAAATTGCTTAACTCGTACTTTTTTTTTTTTATGTTTTCACTTCAGAACTGGAATATTAAATTCAATATTACTGTTGAATAAAGAAAATCAAAACTAAGAACAGGTCACCTCTGGGCTGTTTCTAATACTGTCAGTGCATTCTATTTACTATAGCAGATGACGTTTATGCCCAAGAGAAACTGAATTCAGCAAGTGGGTTTCAAAGGCTGGTCTGACTTCGTCAAGGGCTATGGAGAAAGGGGCATGCAGGAGCGGTTCCTGCTGATGGAGTACTCTCATGTATAAATTTTCCTTTACTCCTATCCGGTACAACTGGAAACATTTACTTCCCACTGACTTGAGGAAAGGCCTCATCTAGCTCAAATTTTTAAAAAATAGCTAAGTGAATAAATGAGCATATTGATTTTAAACAGCACTAAAAAGCAAAGAACAGCCATGTTAATTTTTGCAAAGGCAAGTTGATTCGCATCCTCGGTAACAGGCACCAGTTTAGACAAATCAGGGCTGTGTCTTTTTAAGTTTTCCCCAGCGTCTGCCCAAAGCACAGACCAGCAGAGCCCATTTGTGCAGCTCCTCTGTTCATACCGGACCTAGAGAAGGGCTGGGACTTTGCCATGGAAGTACAGGGCTTCCTTTGCACTGTCTTAACTTATATGATTTTACTCTCTCTCTTTCTCTCTCTGTCTCTTTCCTGATTTGGCTGCTTAGGGACAGACAGGTAATGGAGAAGAAATTGAAAGGGAAAATACAGGGAAAATGTAAATGAAAAGAAGTTATTATAACTGTTATAATGAAGTGCCTTTCATTTAAATATAAGAATGTAACGCTGAAATGAACTTGTGATCCTGAAATGCATTTTTAATGAGTTTCCTTTTTATTTTGCTGCTTCAGTGGGATATTTTAAAGACCCTTTGAAAAAAGCCACATTAAAAACCCCACCAAATGCCACAACATGCAAAATTGGATATTGGTTTATTCCAAAACTGCTGATCAGGAAGAGTGGCTCTTCAACACAAAATGTTGCAGTCACTTTATTTAAATGAGTTTGAATTTGCATTGTGATGTGCCATTCTGATTTAGAAAAAAAAAATTAGATTTTCAGATCAAATTGACCCAGCCAGTGAAGCATTAAGAAACTGGCAGGTTTAGTCTGAAAGCCTCATGTTATATCAAACCTGCAGCCGGTGGAAGTCACAGAGCAGCAGTGAGAAAACAACTTTCTCACTGAAATCTTTCTCTTGTTGCCGCGCAAGGTTTTTTGTTCTCACGCACTTTCTCCTTCTCTCCATAGGAGAACGCCCTTTCCAGTGCAATCAGTGCGGAGCCTCCTTTACACAGAAGGGCAACCTCCTGCGCCACATAAAGTTGCACTCAGGTGAAAAACCCTTCAAGTGTCACCTGTGTAACTACGCCTGCCGTCGCAGGGATGCCCTCACGGGGCACCTGAGGACTCACTCGGGTAAGTGAAGGTGTGGGGCCATCCATGGGCGCTTGTCACCGCACCCATTGAGGAGACGGGGCATTGGTGGCCACCGAGCCTGAGAGGTCTTCTTGCCCTGGGGAGGCAAGCAGCCCCATGTTGGGGTTAACCAAGCTGTGAGCTGGCCACAGTGTTTTAGCAGCGAAGAAATGACTAAACACGTCTCACGCTCGCAGTCACCGGAAGAACTGTTTTTTTCCCATACTTCTTGGCTGATTAGAAGTTTCTGTATTAGAGTTTCACCTTATAAGCTTCATGTGAGTAATCCATTTCTTGGAACTACAAACATGAATTAAAGCTGACTAATGTTTTAGAATCATAGGATCATAGAATGGTTAGAGTTGGAAGGGACCTTAAAGGTCATCTAGTTTCACCCCCCTGTCATGGGAAGGGACACCTTCCACTAGACCAGGCTGCTCAAAGACTTTCAGGGTTTGGATGGCATTTATCCGCATGTAGAGATAACATAACGTCTAAACACAGTAGGTGTTAAGTCACAAAGTCTCATAACCCTCCAGTCTGGTAGTCATTCTCGACCTAAGGAATGAATACCACCTACAGCATTTAGCCCCAGTTATTTGTTGCACCTTGTTATTACAAGTACTTTGAAAGAGAAATGGTAGGAAGGAGGGAGACGGTGGGAGAGAGAAGATAGTAATCAAAATAAGGAGGACTCTGCTAGAGTTTGTCAGTGTTTTGTCTCAACAGTAATATGGAGATCTGAATAAATATTTTTGAATAGCTGCACTTTTCTGTTACCATGAACCTCTCATTGTTTGACAGAAGCCATAGTCACATACCTTCTGTGAAGCAAAACCAATTTAGCACCTTTAAAGTGCCTTTAAAAGCAGAGTGTTTTCTCACCTGCTTTTCCAAGCTGGAAATGCAAATTGTTATTTGGACAGGAGACCTCCAAAACACATCGCTGGAACAGATACTGGTAACTTTGCTTGCGAAAGTTGGCTTTGGGACCAAGTTCTGGGTAGCAGAAGGGGAGCTCTCAAAGTGACATTTTTGTGTTGCACAAAACTAAGGAAATTCTTCTCTAGCACAATTAAGTAGTAAAATCCCTAGTGTTGGTCCCACACATCCAAAATCATTTCCACTTCCGGTCCTGGCCCAATTCAGGAAAGCACATCTTTAAAATACTATTTTTTTTCCCTTTCCCTTGCTATTACTGATTTTCATGGCTGCACAATTTTAAACATAATTTCTCATATATGCATGAAATCACACCTAGACACTTTTGGCAGACTCTCAGGATTCCATAGCTAAAGAGGCAATGCATAAACTATAGATTGTGATTAGTTCCTGCAACTGGCAAATTGACATCAAAACATCATAAAACAAATTGGGTGTCTGAGTCTGGTTTTCACTTGAGATTTTGTAAATAAAAATCAAAAGTTCAGCTGCATAAACATCTAAAATTGTGAAATCACATATAAAGTGACAGTCTTGTCGCACCAAGACAGGTGCAGAAGTCCATGGAACTGTATTGTTACTGTGAAATTCCTGGAACTACCTACACCTGGTATGGTGTAATGCGAAAAAAATTTTGTTGTGCCATTTCTCTTGAATTTCCAGAAGCAGAAAACATGTGAAACCTAATATTGTCCTACAAGGGTTGAGCTGGTTCTGACTGCATCAGAACTGACATCCAGCCGTGGGCAGGTGCCTCTACCAACCCCACCTGTCCCCCCGCTGGCAGTCTCTGTGGGAGCTACGCGCTGAAGCAACCACCCTCAGACCTTTGAAGGTGTCGGTTTCTAACTTGTGTAGATGCCGTTTTTGAAGATCTAATGTCGCAGTCCTTATCTGATGTGAATCGTCTGAAATCAGCTTGCAGCACCCACAGAATTGGTCTGTTGATGTAAAGATATACAACAAGTTTTCCATTAGGTTTTTTTTGTTGTTTTTTATTTTTTAGATTGACAAAATCTTTCTTCAGTTCACCACAGCATGGGTTTATTTTTGGGGTGGGCTTTTTTCCTGTTGTTCTTACCATTATTAATATGCCATTAAATACCTCGTCTGAATCTCTCATTTAATTCTATTTTCTCCAGTTGGCAAACCCCATAAGTGTGGGTACTGTGGTCGCAGCTATAAGCAGCGCAGCTCTTTGGAAGAACATAAAGAACGCTGTCACAACTACCTGGAAACCATGAATATCTCAAGGGGCCTTTACTCAGGTAATAAATGTGTCCATTTGGGGATTAACGCTGTCCTGTCACGTATGCAGAAAACGGAATGCAAAAGGAACTGTAGTAACATTTGTGGCACCTTTTGCATGGGGGAGGGGCACCCCCACCCCTCCCCCCATGTGTATGATGTTGCATCTGGATTTGTTCTATATTTGAGAAATATTTCGCTGTAGTTGTATTTTGTTTAGCTCAAACAAAAAGCCAATGTAAAACTCAGGCATGTAACAGAATACTCTTAAGACCTGGAAAATTTCAGTTCACCATCTCAAGACAGTATGACTACATCATCTCACCACCTTTCCCTTTTGCTTTGAATCCCATATCACAGTAGTCTTGTGGACGTATTCTTAATAAAGACTTAATATCAGTGTTCTTGATAGGGCTGTAGAATCTTCTGCATTGCACATCTCCTGCCCTCCCAGACACAGCTTAAGGGGCTTATTTGATCACTGGGACCAACTCAGCTAACAGGGATGAGCCATCTGTCTTTGATCTTACTCTTCCAAGCAAGAGGACCTGAAGCCAGAGGCATTTGCTTTAGCCAGTTTGACTGAGACAGTCCAGAAAGGCTGAGAATTTGTTGACAGCCTTCTTCCCAATCTTCCCCTTAAAAGAAAACCGGGGGGAGGTGAGGAGGAAGCAGACATTGGGGTTTGGATTTTTTTTTAACAAAGATCTTAAAGATCTATATGGGATCGATCGCAGTAAATACTCACGCAAAATCCCCTTGCATGTGCGGTTTTAGACAGAATATAAGATCCAGCTTCTGTGGTGGAGTTGAAGCCCATGCAGTAAGTTACATGTCTGCACACCTTTTTGATCCTATCAGTATATGTTATCTGGTTTGTCAAATGACAAAAAATGGAAGGTTCTCTCCGACCTATTTGCAATGATGTCTCATTTAATATTTTAAATCTGGACAGAAACTGAGTATGTTTTTACATGCTACCAAATAATGCAAAGCACATGCACATAATGGGGATATATATAGGGAATACAATATAATGGGGAATATAGCTGAGATGCTTCTGACAGACAGCATGTTAGAACAGCACCCCTTCTAATTTTATTGAGGGGCTGGAGAATGTATGAATAGTAAAGCTCAATGTAGTATCCAGTGGGGAGCAATACTTCTACCTCAAAGAGGTGATAGGATTTAGAAGCAAATATTCTATGCTGGGATTTGAGTGTTCAGTGTCTGGGACATGGAATTGAATGCCTTGCATGCAGAAGATGAAAATCTGCATGAATGAGTAGCTGAACTGCTACTAAAGTCTCAGTAAGTAAAAATGTCCAGATGAAACTGGTGTCAGGAATCATAAACTTTAATAAGAAATAATACAATTTTAGAAATGGGCTTTTGTTTATAGCAAATCATGACAGAGTTTACACTAGCTTAGGACCAAATATCTGATATCTAATATCTTAGTGGGATGAAAACTTGGGGAATTCATGAATGCTTTGGAAGAACTACTTCTTCCTTGCATAAACTGGATGTATCATATAAATCTGTATTTGATATAATGAGGGGTTTTGCAAATTAGAAAAAAAATTAGAGGACAAAGTTTGGAGTTTAGATCGTATATCCCGCCAAAGACTTCACTTTTAAAAAAATGTAGTACTCAGTTAATAAACGAATTCTTTACATTTCTAAAAAAATAAAACTTTCCTGCATTTTTCCTAGTGTTTTGCATTCCACTCTATTCTACTTCAGTGCAAACATACCATTTTTCCATGTTTACATTATTTCCCCTAGAAACTCAAAGACGAAAATGTACGATGAAACAGCTGGGAATGAGTGGATCTCCTTCTGGGATTTTTAGTGCATTCTATATTATATCCAGAAAAGCAAGTAGCTGTACTACCACTACTCTTAGAATATTTCAGAGTATGATATGGAGCTATTAGAGCCATAATTCAGACCCTTCTTTTTCCTTTTTTTTTCCCAGACTCAAAAAAGTTGCTACAAAAATCTGCTAGGGCATCTGATTTGACATTCTGTTACAGCAGGATTGCTTTATACAGCATTTTAAAAATACTTTGTGCCACATACATAGAAAAAATGTCAGCTGAAAGGACCTAAACCAGTAGAAGCTTTCCATCAGCTGGTAAATCTAACAAACATCATTGAGAAAGCACTTAAGTAGGGGAAAGATCCATCCAAGAGGAGTGAGGAGGGGAACGAGAGACTGTATTTACATTTTAATGTTTGTTTGCTTTCTTTCGGAGAAGGAGATTCAGCGTGAAATTAGGAACCTGCTGAATTTAATGGCAAAATTTTTATTTTAGAGGACTAGAATCTCACTAGCCGTGTGAAGTTCTTCTCTTAGAGATATGATTTGGAGTTTTGCATTGGAGTTGAGTGGAAGTGTGCTGAAGTCTTACCAGGCCTATATAATATAACAAAGAAATATTTTACGAAGTTTAAAAAGGGTCAGTTAGAAATCTTCAGTCACTTGTGGATTTTCATTCGAAAAGATAAAATTACTTTTTTTTTTCAGTTCACAGACACAAAATTACAGAAAAATAGTTATCAGGTCAGTAGCAAATTCCAGGGGGGTTCAGTTGCAAAGGCCGGAAATTAGTACATAATTTAATTTGCCCTTTTTTTTAAATGGTAGTTTTAAAACTGAATACATAACTTACCCTCTCTTGAATTGATTAGAAATAGAACATTATATCCTCAACAGGTATTTCTTGATCATTTCCACTTCTAAGTCAAAATTCAATCTTTTGTTTCCCTGTTGAATGGGCTGCTTTAAAACATTCTCCACAAGTCTCTTCCTGAAGTGGTATCTGGGAGCCTTAACCAGCACAAGATGCTGGCGTGTGCCTGTTCAATGATGCCTAGGTATAGTCAATGCACCTTCATGACCACATTCTGCTCATATCTTGCCTTGGTCACGATCTTTAGCCTCTTATGGGGCTGGGGCATGATTCCATGAGACTCCCCATCTCTGCCTTCACTGTCACTGTGACTGTCGCTGTCACTGCAGTATGTGCTGCTGCAGCAGGGACTCAAGAACCAGCTGTGTACTCTGCACTTCAGTATTGCGGAGTGGTGCTGCCTAGGACACTTCACCTGCTTCTTCCAGTTATCCACCAGACCCTGATTGCGCGTCTTTCAGGAACAACGAAACTTTCACAATCATCCTTTTATGGCAGTGGTATATTGCCAAAATAGCATTGCACAGGAACGGCGTGTTCTCAACTATTGAGAAACAGCCAGGTACCAGAGTAATGGGTTCTGTGAACCAGTAAATCCAGTGATAAAATGAGTTCTTAGCAGGCACAGAAGACAAAATATAGCAGACTGGTGTGCCTGATGGAAACAGCTTGCAGATTCAAAGTCTGAAAATCATCTTTGGCTTCTCCCGTTAACAGCAACCTAAAAGTTCAGGAAAAATATCCATATCCTAGTAGCAGGTAAAAGTAAAACTAACGCCTTTCTCTTCTGTCTCTGACCTCTCTTGCCAAAAAAAAAAAAAAAGAAAGAAAAAAACAAACAGTTTTACTGTGATCTCACTGCATATCAGTTTTCTTTTAGACGTTGAACGTCAGAAATACCTTCCCTTACTTTTTTCAGTCATTGTTTTGACAGTGCATTTTTATACCTCCCTTCTGTTTCTGCGGGAAAGTACTGAAGTAAAATGTCGTGAGAGTGACATAGCTTCACTTTCTTAGAGTCTCACAGCTAAGCTCCTTTCTATTTCTAATTTCCAATTTCTAATTCAGCAGCAGAAGGAGGTTGGGAAACAGGCCTGAGTACTGGAAATCGGTGCTCCACTATAGATATGACTTTAGCAACTTAAATTGTCATTTAAAGTCTGAAATTGCATCAAGGGAGCATAGAAATATTTACTAGGAAAAAAAGGGGGTGGGGAGAAGGAGTGGTGTAGCTTGCAAATACATCTTTCACTGCTGGAGTTGAGAAGTTTGTCCATCTTTCCTGCTAAAGAGGCAATCAATGATCGTACAGGCGATTCCACTGGGAGAGGTGCAGAGGGACGGTGGGGGATGACAGCGGGAGGGTGAAAAGATGAACTGCTTCATGTCCAGTATCATGTGAGGACCTCATTTATTCACGGAGATGCAGAGTAGCTGTAGAACAGGAGTGGAGTGATTACGTTACATACAGGCAGATGCCTTGCGGTTGCAATCTCATTTCTATATCCTAAGCTAGGGAAACATGAACATGTACATAGACTAATGAGCGTGAGGGACTTTGTTACCAAGAGTCAGAATCGTCCGGTGTCTGCAGTGGTGAGCTCCTCCTTCCCGCTGGTTGGGAGCTGAAAGACATTAGCTGAGAAATAATAACCTGAAGACAATAGTTCCATTAAAATGGAACAAGCATGCCTAACCCTTCTGATGTCATTTGATTTCAGTCATAAAAGAGGAAACTAACCAGAGTGAAATGGCTGAAGACCTGTGCAAGATAGGGTCAGAAAGATCCCTCGTGCTGGATAGACTAGCAAGTAACGTCGCCAAACGTAAGAGCTCTATGCCTCAGAAATTTGTTGGTAAGAGTTAAACGTTTGCTGTCTCCTAAAAAATAAAACAAAACAAAACCCAAAAAACATCTCAGAGGATTTTTGCTTTTGCTTTATGATTTTACTTGTTTTACTAAATTACCAATATCTGTCTCTGTAGAAGCAGATACAGCAATGTGTTGGGGGAAAAAAAAACAACAACCAAACTTCTCCAGCAGACATTTCTGCACGTTTAATTTTCCACCTCTGGAGATTTTAAGTCTCTTTCCTGTCTTTTTCTAATGCTGATGAACCAGCTCATTACAAGATCTGGACAGGTTCTGGAAGTTGCCTGAAGAACTCGCAGATAGGAATAGAGGTCCTACTGGGAAAGCGTTTGACCATACTTTCAGGGTTATTTTATTAACAACTTGGATGACATCCAGATCTGGGCATATTGGTGTTTGTGAAAGCATTTGTGAGTAGTTGAGCATAGGGTGGATGATATTCTTCACTCCTTCATAAAGCCTGTATACTGTTACAGCCCAAAATGATCATGGAAATTAATAAACCTAGGTCTGAGAATAATACCTAAATGAAAAGATCTTTGGGTCCATTCTATAAATGATGCAAAAACTTCACGCCTATTTGCACCTAGTAGCTTTTGTCTTAACAATGAAAAAATGGAGGCTAGACCTAGAAAAATGGAGGCTACACCTACACTGTTCTGTTTGGTAGGCCTCTACCAAATAGTGGTTACATCAGTTTTGTCATAGTGAGACCCACAGATGATATTTTCTCAGCTATGCAGAGTTAGTCTTAAATGAATAAAAACATGGGACATCAGACAGAGGACAGCATGTACTCATATCTTGTTGGATTATTTTATAATTCTCTGCACATTCATATATAATATTATTCTACAGGAGACAATCAAAGAAAACTGAAGTCTTCGAAACAAAACACACATTAAAAAGGTCTTCAGTCAAAAGTCAAGGCAAAAAAAGACCATTGTATGGGACAGAAATTCGAAATATACCTTCTTCAATGAGGTTTGAAATGAAAGTCCAAAGGCAACAATTCCAGGAGGTAGTTAAGGATAAGAAATGCTTATGCTTATAAAAGGACAGAAGTTGTAGTAAAGGTAGTTACCAAAAATATATCGGCTATGTGAGGCAATCCTGATTCATTTAGACACTCTAGTAACTGATTGCATTAGGCAAAATACTAATTCTATGAAAGATCCAGAAAGACCAGAAGTGTTAAAAAATAAAAGATACTAGCAAGTATCCTACATGCGATGTGTCCGTGGGTGTGGACTAGCTTTTTCGTTCTTCTTTTCTTTCTTCACCCTGAGAAACAGTAAAGACAGCCAGCTTAGCTACGAGTCTTAGGAGGGCAGAGTTTCCTGTCAGTTAGTTAGTCAGGGTGCAGTGTAGGAAGACAACCTACTGACAGCAGATATTTATGGAAATTCGCTAACCTTCAAAAGGATGACCTTTTCTGACAAGAAAATACACCCAAATCCTTTCCTTTCAAACCCTCACCTGTTGCTTCATGTAATAGGTGCATTCCTGATTTACACAAGGTTGGGCCTGCTGGTCAGAAGAGCTTTTGGGTAATAATACATGTTTATTGCTCCTGTAGATTACCGTGTCGTCCCAATCCCCATGCTGAATTCCAGGGAGAAGGAGGAACTGGCATCCTTCACATATGGGAAAGACTTTCTGCTGCTTCACTTGTTTTTCTCAAAGCTAAATTCATTACCTTCCAAAAGTGAGATTGTTCACCAAATTAAGCCAATTATCTGTAAAATTCTCTCTGTATTCCAAACTGGAGTAGCTCCCAGACCCAAAAGCAGAGCTGGGCCATCCAAACCAGAGAGCGAGAACTGCTGGCAAGGCTGACGTTCATCATGTTTAAACAATAGGCAGCAAAGAAAAGAGAGCGATTAAAAACAAAACAAAAAAAGAGCTCACACGCACTGCATTTTTACTATTTAGGTACCTGCTGCAGAACCCTGAGCAGTGCAAAGCCTGAAGTGCATCAAACCATTAGCAGTTTAATTTACTTATGCTCTAATAACCATAGAAATGAGCTATTATTTTTAATGAGTGTAAGTATTACCTGCATTGCCCATATATAGAAATGATACCTGCCTACCTCAAGTTTGTATCTGTTTCAGACTCTCTGCTCAGAAACAATTTTTCTTACGATCACTTGATCGTCTCAGTCCAACTACCAAGTAATTGTGCTACGTAAAGCAAATACTACCCAAGAAACAGCTATTACAATCATGCCTTCTGGATGCCCAAAATTTTGTACATAATGAAGACCAGTCCCACTTTTTGGCAATATACAGTGCCCATGGAACATAAATAATGTTGACCTCATTTTTAACTCCTTGAGTCAAGGGTATACGTTCATATTAGGAGAGTTTTTCTTTGTTTAATTGAAGAGTCTTCCATAACGCCTGTTTTGAATCTTAATACTCAAACTCTGCCTGAAAACTATAGCATTAGAAAGGGTAAATCAAGAAGAAAAAAGAATTCACCCCTGTAGAGGGGTGCTCAAATCGGCAGAATTATAGGGCAAGGAAACAAGAGGAAGCAGAAGCTTGTGCAGCACAACTAGAAGGTGTCCGTAGCCTACAACACTTAGAGGAACTTACACAATGCTCAGAGTGTTTCTTTCTCCACTTGCAGAGCATGGACAAACTTGTATGAAACCATGTCTTGTGGGAAATGTAGACAACAGGACTTTCTACACTTCAGCCCCATCATTGCAATAATGTCATGCTAGAAGTTTTCTGGGCTCTTCGCTGACTTTGAATAGTCAATTTGAGTAGAAACTGGGTGGGAAGCTGTTGATAAAATAATTTGCAGATCTTCTGGTAGATTTTCCATGCTCCTATTAGCATTTCTCTTAGACAAATTAGGACTTTCCAAGGCCTATGGGCAAATGTCATGTAGATTCGGAAATGGTGACAGCACTTCATAGAGCTGTTTGTGGCTTTCAATGAATTTCCCAAGATTTGCAGAGCTAGAAAATCCATCTGGACTGTAAACAATATTTTTTTGCTAGTCACTAGGAACCTGTGGGAATTTTTTACCCCATTTGCACAAATTTATTAGGGGCCTGATAATAATGTTGATGGTTTACACTGTTTAAGAAGACTGCCCAGATTCATAAAATCAACATCTGTGCATTTAAATAGTTTCTCTCACTCGTAACTTTTACCTTCTATGTTTTACTTAGCCCTGTCTGTCCAGGAATTTTGATAAACTGTAGTGAAACTCAGCGTCCAATGCTAGGGTATCCAGCTAGAGATACATTAGTGCCGTCTGATTTCAAAAAAAATTAGGAGTCGTCCCTTACTTCTGGCAACCCCAACCAGAGTCAAAGTTACAAGTAATAAGTAGTCCTGCTCTATATAGGGCTTTTTACCTTGTAGAAAAAAATATATTCCAGCTACAAATGCACTTACATTTTTTTCCATGGTTCATGGCTGTTCCCATAGGTGATAACTTTTGGACACATAATTTGTAGGAACATGGGTAGCTTCTGGCAATGCATATGATGTGGTTTATTTAAAAAACAAGGTGTGGAGGGGAGGTGACAATACGAAAAGTTAAGTTTTTGTTGATTTTTGTCCAAAATTACATATGACCACATTTCTGATGTGGGTTACTTGTAAGAAACTGAAGGTCTAAAACTAAAAAATATAACTTCCAGTCTAAAATTGTAATATTTTAGGGAAAAATATTGATAATGTGCTTCATGCTCTGAAGCATGAAGGCCAGGCTCACTGTAACTGTGCTGGTACACTGTCTTCGCTAACCACAAAGGCACGCCTCAGCTCACTGTAGCTGGCAGATGAGGCAGTTCAGTCAGAAAGGAGAAAGAGAGGATAAAGCACTCAATCTGTAGCTCCCATGAGTCCCCATATAATTATTTCCAGAACCTGTTTTCATCCATTTGCTTTTCCAAAGACCTTGAATTATTTTGCAAGGTAAAAAACCCCACCAACCAAACATTTTTCTGACCAGCTGCATTAGAGAACTATGAATAGCTCAGGTGAATTTCAGAGGCAGATTTGATCAACTCTTTTCTTCCATGTTGTAGTTTTATTAATCCATAATGTTCAGTTCCTTAATTATGTAGAAATCAACCCTCTAACTCCTGACTGTTTTTCACTGCAGGTGAGAAATGTCTGCCCGACCTTCCATACGATGCCACCACCAACTATGAGAAGGAGAATGAGATCATGCAGACGCACGTGATAGACCAGGCCATTAACAACGCCATCAGTTACCTGGGGGCAGAGTCCTTGCGGCCCCTCGTCCAAACACCTCCAGGTGGTTCTGAGGTGGTGCCCGTCATTGGCCCCATGTATCAGCTCCACAAACCTCTTGGGGACAACCAGGCTCGCTCCAACCATACAGCTCAGGACAGTGCAGTGGAAAACTTGTTGCTGCTTTCCAAAGCCAAATCTGTCTCCTCCGAACGAGATGCCTCTCCCAGCAACAGCTGCCAAGACTCAACAGATACAGAGAGCAATAATGAGGAACGCAGTGGTTTAATTTACCTGACAAACCACATAGGTCCCCATGCAAGAAATGGCATCTCTATAAAAGAAGAAAACAGGCAGTATGACGTCTTGAGGGCAGGTACTGACAATTCCCAGGATGCTTTCAAAGTGATCAGCAGCAATGGGGAGCAAGTGAAAGTTTACAAGTGCGAACACTGTCGAGTCCTTTTCTTGGATCATGTGATGTATACGATCCATATGGGCTGCCACGGGTTCCGCGATCCTTTTGAATGCAACATGTGTGGCTACCATAGTCAGGACAGGTACGAATTCTCTTCCCACATAACTCGAGGGGAGCACCGTTTCCACATGAGTTAAAACTCCTCTGGCACAGAGCTAGCCTCAACAGCTGCATCACTGGAGCTGCACGAGCCACCACAGCAACAAAGCACAAGTCAGCTGGACAGGAAAAGTAACAAGAGAATCAAAAGTTCAGCTATCTTCTCCCACAACAAAAGATTTTTCCTTTTGGTAGCATGCATTGCAACTCAGTTTTCTAAAATGAGTACTAAAATTTTTACTGAAAATGTTCGATCACCAAAAAACCTTTAGTAATGTAAGTAGGAGATTTTGTAGTCACATAGATGAAAGCCCTTCCCTTAACTGATGCTTCTTGCAAACCTCCCTTGCCGAAACTGTTCACCATGTGCAGGATTCACCACGTGGATGAGGACGCAGCAGGCAGGAGTGGCCAAGCCTTCTCTGTTGACACCCTGAGCGCAGGGCTCTTACACCAGATGTATGCTTTTTGACTTCCTGGTATTATCTGACTCTTTTGGGAAGATCAAACTCAACTAAAGGTGGAGGGGCCCCTCTCAGATGACTTCACAAACAGCTGGGGTGGGACGGGAGCTCCCTAGCCAGGGGGTTCTGAGTTGCTTTGGAGGTAGAAAGTAGAATGTTTCCACCCCCAAGGCTGCTGCCGGTATTGACATCAGGGCGTGCCTTGCTTGTGTCACTAGGCAGGCGAGCAGGTATGTGAAAGAGAGAAGAAACAGCCTTGTAATATACCCTGTGAAGAATGACTTGCATTTAATGTACAGAAAAAAAGTATTATCGGCTCTTCTTTGAATAAATGTTTTCTCTCCCTCTCCAATAAAACCCCACTTTTTGTTAAGCAACCCCTCCTCTCTCTGCATAAACAAGTTACAATGTATTTAATTTTTTTCTTTCTTTTTTAAGTTTTAGTTATTTAGAAAAGTATGATGTACAGTTGAGAAAAGCACTAGCTAGAAATACATGTGGGGAAAGTCTCCTTATGTACATTTTTCATCTTTTCAAACTTCCTGGAAAATATCCAAACGTCCCTCACTTACACATGAAGAAAAAGAAAATCCCATTTTGCTCGCACAGAAGATGTCCTCTTGTAGATTTTGTGGCTCTACTTGTAAGTGTTGCACTTAATTACTAGTAAAGCACTGAGCTGATTTAAACCAGCCAGTCAAAATTTGTAGCCTTCTTTTTTCCCGGCGCTTGCTATTTAACGAGGGACCAAGCTCCGCAAAGGTGCTGAGAACCCTGGTTTCCTACTCAACAAACCCTTTTACCATGTGCTTTGAGTTACTTTTACTCCAGTGGAACTAATCTTAAGGTTAAAAGAAATAGTGTTTTGCCGAATGGAGACCAGAGGCTGCAGCACTCTGCAGAGCACAGTGAAGTCCACCAAGAGCTTTCTCTATGGCAGGTTCTGCTGCAGATACTGTAACTTCAGTTAGAGTAAAAACTTCTGTGACAAATAGATTTTAACCCCAAACACAGCTGATATAAACAAATACTTTTTCTAAAGCTTCTACTTAACTTCCTCTTCCAAATAGTTCATTCTACTCCCTGAACGTCCTCACACTTTAAGACTGGGCAAAAAGAAATTTTTGCAGCTGCATAAAAACCTGTCATCGGTGCTGCAACATATCCTGGGTAATATTCATAAAAATAACCCATCTTATCAACTTAATGTATAAAGACTTCCACTCTGCACAACAAATGGATATTCCGCAATAAACACAATCCTATAACCACCAAGACTAGCAGTCTTGTCATACAGTTACATGGTCTCCATTCACAAGTGCATGCAAGCACATATATTTATTACAAAAGAGATCTGACGGAACCCTGAACGCTTGTACTTTGGCCAATTTAGCCTGGTATGTGTAGCTATATTTGATATACATTTCCTATATATACATACTCTTGCAGGCACGCAGAGTTCCTTCTTCTGCTTTCACTTTTGCAGGTGTATAGTCAGGAGCAACAACACTGAAGTTAGAGGGAAGATACTGATCAGATAATGAATTTCAAATACATGCTTTTACAGTCTCGCGCCTCAGCTTTTCGTGCCAACTGTAGGACACCTACTCCGTATGACACGTGGGCACAGAGGCGTTTTTACGCTGAAAGTGCATGCCTGCGTGCCTGCTTTGTAGCTTTGTCACCAGATGTGAATGCTGTGTGCGAACGTCCACAGACAGACGCATCTACCCACAACAGCGGGTAGATTACTAGCACGTGTCTGGTAGGCTAGTACGTACAGGATGGCCACCAACCCCCAGAAAGCAAGTAGTGTAAACTACAGGCCCGAAGGTGAGCCCCTCTACACCCACATTACAACTCAGTTGCCTTAAGACGCGTTACGGCTTGGGACCTTCCAGCCCAAGACACTGTGCAGGGGGAGGGCAGAAGGAATCGTCGGCCACTTTCACGCCTCAACTACGGGTTTGTCATCAATGCCTGGGACACATTCAGCTTCAAGACACTCTGTACCTGGCAATGAGGTATTGCCCAGTATTTTGTATAGGAATAACCTGAAGAGGACCTTCAAGGGGGCAGCTCACGGTAATGAGTTTCCTTTCTTTATGTTGTTTTTTTTTTAAATAACGTTGAAATGGGTTCATTTTTCACATCTAGCAGGGACACATTCTGCTGCTCTTACCCCTCTCCACTTCCGATTGATAGGGACAAAGAGACAAAGTAGCTTTTCAGCCCTGCTGCAGCGCCCTGTGTGCAGTCAGGTGCTGCCTGTACAGAAACATTCTGCTTTTGTTGCTCTTGCACCTCTTTCCTACAGCTCTGAGATTTAGGCCACTATATACTCCATGCCATAACTTTTTTCTTCAGCCTTCATTTCAAGACACCCCAAGCTATAAAGGGGAGGGGGACAGAAGCTTACTCAGGTGGTTTTGTTCTTTGCTTTTAATAAAATCCGACACAAATAAAGCCACGCTCATTAATAGTGTAAACAAGCATAGCTCCAGTGGAGTTTATGACTGCCTTGAACTCAGCTTTTCAATGTGATTTCTAATTACTGGGTAGGTTCACTGCCTGTGCAACATCTCTGTGCACACGTGCACGTGTACAAGTCTCTGGGTCGCTTTTCTTGCCGACATGCACATGCCCTGTCTGTGGTTTCGTGTGTCATTAACGTTTTATATACATGTGTATGTGTAGATATATCTAAAATGGTTCATATGACGTGATGATGCACTGTCAATCACAGTGGGTTTGGTTGCTGGGTCTGGACTTTTCTTATTTATACTATAACAGAATATGTTGATGTTGTCTATTAAACAGTACAGTAGTATAAGTAAGTATGTTACGACACAGTGTATCAGAGGGCATAGTCTAAAGGCAGGAGCAAACAGGACTCTGCTCACAAAGGGGCTTTTTTAGGTTTGCTTTTCTGGGTGTTTTTTTCTTTTTTGCACAAAATAATTTTGATTTGTTTAGAAACAAATGTTTCAACAATTTTATTTATAAACATATGCAAGGATGGCATGAAAATAGAATGGTGTGTGTGTGTCTACATCACAACAAACTGTGCCCTCAGAAAACTAGTTTAGCACAACCTCCCTTTTTCTTTTTTTTTTTGCTATGGTGCAATACCCTGATATGGTTTAGGTGAACCCTAAAATGAGTAAATATGGTGAATGGCTTGAAGTTTGTATCTGTTTTAAAAAAGTAAAAAATAACCACTCCCCCAGACACTGCCTTTTCTACTAGAAAAGTTGTATTTACACATTTTTCTTTTGCTGTGATTTTATATTGTAACTTTGTTTTTCTTTGAGAACATTGTATTTAAAAAAACAAGAAAATTTCATAAAAATTGAAATGTTATTAAATTATGTCTGCAACATGAGATGTATCTTTTAAGACAAGAGAACACGGTAAAAAACCCAAACCCAGACCCAAGCCCCAGCACGCTTCTGCCGCTCTCGCGGCGGGCGAAGCCGCGGCTCGGTCCGGCCAGCGGCCCTGCGTCTGCGCGGGCGGTGGCTGCGCGTGCACGCGGCAGTGCTGAGCGTCGTGCGTGACCTCACCACCGCGCCTCTGGCCCGCGTCACGGGGCGCTTGTCCCCACTGTCCTTGAGACCCGTCTTCTGCGGCCAAAAGCAGTCGCGCCGCGTCACCCGCCCGTCGCTCACCGGCGAGGTGACGCAGCCATGCTGAGCCAGCTCCAGTGAAGACGGAGTCCTAAACTGGCTGCCCCCCCCAGCCGGGGAGTCCCTGGCCACAGAGCCCCCGCAGCTCCTGCCGGTGGCTGGCTTCCAGAAGGTGTCTTTCCCTCCAGCCCTCTCCTCTTATCCTTCCCTCCCACCAGCCAGCCGAAGACATTACAGAACACAATTACTTCTGCATGTGGAGTCATGGTAATTCAAAATAAAACACGGAGAAATTATTTCTACTATTTGCCATAACAAAGGCGATTTCTCTGCGGGTGTCCCCGTTTCCTTCAGATCCCAGCACAGTAAATTTCACACCACATATTTAATGCAAACAAGCATCGCCGTGTTGCTTAGAAAAAGCACCATTTATAAAGTTTTAGAATATTTCCATTTGTAAAACTGCATTATTATGAACAAAATGAGATTAAAAAAAAAAAAAAAAACTCTAATGGTATTGCAATGAATTGTTACAGGTTCCCAAAAATCTAAATTTTCCTTAAGTTACTGAGATATGCTTTCATCACAAACTATGACTACTTTTCTATAAGAAGGAACCTTTTAACATCCTAATTCTTTTGTTCACCATCATAGCTACTTCTCAGTAAATGAAATGAACTACAAATTTCTGTTTCATCGGGTGACTCTTCTGCAAAGTAAATATGGTCTGTTTAATAATAATCATCATCACAAAAATAGACCAAATGTAACATTCTTAATCGTTGTTATTAAATCCTTGAACTAGAGACATCCACAGATTTAAATGTAAGTTGTATACCTAAAAATCTATTCTGGGTATCTATCTATCACGTTTCAAAGGCTTTCTTAAAATCATCATATTTATATTTTTTCCTACTCCAATAGCTCGATTAAATTACATCAGAAAATGTTGTAGGTGCCAAGACACGAATTGTTATACAGACACAAGCATACAGCTACCAGGGCTGAGTATTTTCAGCCTCAAGTTCCCAGACAGGTTTCCCAATCCGTATATAAACATCTAAGCACCAAAACAGTATTAAGATGTGCTCAGCAACCGATGTTTTCCAGTCAGTCTTTGAGATCAAGAAATACACTAAAACACACAAGATTCTTTTAGCAGATATCAAAATGAAAATCAGAGACAGACCTGGAGCACAAAGGTCTGATAATGTAACAATTTTCTGTTTTTTTTGGGGGGGAGCTGGGGTGATTCCCCCAATCACTCCACGTGCTATTTGGGAAAAGGGGTTGGAAACACTCCTGACTTTGCCAATGCACTGGTTTTGTCACCTCGTGAGATGGTCCAAAAATACAGGAGAAGCTTTCACTGAAAGACAATTTGAAAGCTGAAAACGTTGCAACTGGAAAACCAAAATGTTTGATTTCCAGAGAAAACCTTTTCCTGCTTGTCTTGTGGGTCAGAGCTCCAGGGCTTCCTTCCCTGCTATGGGTCAGCCAGGCTGTGTCCCACCATCACGAAACACAGTCTACTTCTCGTTTGGAAGGAAAACAGTGCATGAGCAGAAATTCTGGTCCAAATGCATCATGAAAGGCAAACATCCCTCAGACCTGGCCTATGGAAGGCAACAGAAGTCTTAAACAGGAGGTTTGTTATCCCGGTTTCTCAATTTTAATTTTTGATGCATCTTTTTTTTTTTTGCTACACAGACTTTGAATTTTCAGGGCTGCTGAACATGCAATTCTCATTAAAGTCACCGGCAGCTGCAGACATGCAGCATTTCTGAAATCCTGCCATCATGGCCATGAGATGGGTATTCAGAAAACAGGAGGGACAAAAATTTGCCGAGTTTCACTGACAATGGGGTAGACGGGAGTGAGAAATCCAACGTCAGGCTTCAGACAGCGAGAGTTCATCACATTTAAATAAAAAAAAGGATGCAGTCAGCTCTTGCTAAATGAGCAGATCTCTGCTAACAGCAGCGAGGCTTTTGCTGCATTTAGCATTACAAGGTTTTATTTCTTTTTATTTCTTTTTCATATAAGACAAGGTCTCACTGCTTTAAAGCCCGTCCCAGGACACGGAACCATTCCTGGTTTTATCTGTCCCGACCACACATATGAAACATGTGAGTGATAGAGGGCAGCTGCTGCTGTTGCTGCCGCTGTTGTCGGCTGCAAATCACACAAACCAACGCCTTCCTGTCCCTTGGGAGAGAAGTGAAGGTTCTGGTTTATAAGCAGTTAGAGAAGAAGAAGAAAAAAAAGAAGAAAAAAAATCTACACCTTGCAGCAGACAGTGAGCCTGGGGCTGGCGGGGTGAGGAAGTTAATCAGCACCAAGCAGGCTGTTCGGGATGAGGCCAAACAGATGGCTCGTCTCTGAAACGGCAAAACGGGAAGCAGATGTGGCCACCGCTTCTCCCCATGCATAACTGGGAACCAGCCGGTTGGTGAGGAAATTTGCATAACAAGGATAATTTGGTATCAAAACTGTCCCTAGAAGTGATCTGCATGGATCTGGGCACAGTTGACAGTTTTCACTTCTTGTTTCCCACTCCGTGTTCAACCAGATTAAATTTTAATTTTGAACCTACTGTTTGCCTGAGGTTATTCCCCACTCCCTTTTAGGGAAACCTATGGTGCAGGCAGGGAGGACTCTGCAGGTCTCTGCAGCAGCTTTCAGGGCCAAAACTCTGATCTCTGTTCAGTCAGTCGAAATCTTAGCGACTAATTTCATCAGGCTCTGATTTTAAAGTCCATAAATTTCACGTCATCCTGTGAACAACCAGCAAAACCCAGCCCGAGCTACCATCTTGCATTTGCATGCACCGAAACCCACAGAGCCTGGATACGGGTACACTGCAGGCCCAGGCCAGCGCCCCTTGTAAGCTCACTACTGCCAGGAGCAGAGCCCAGAGGAGCCCAGCGTCTCTCTCCATCACCCCGGGGCGAGGAGAGGGGTCCGGTCCTCTGCCTGCAAAGCCTCGCCAGCCTGTCCAAGCCTATGCGCCCGCCAGCGTCGCACCAAAAAACTTTACCAAACAACCTGGGAAGATAGCATGAATATTTAGGGGGAGTTTAACACGTAGAGATGATACACTACAGGTAAAGGAGAGGTTTCTTTTTTTCTCTTCCTCCCTTTTTCGCTTCAAATGACATAGTAATGTCTGTTTGACTACAGCTTTTACCTTATAGTGTTCCTGCACTGACAAGGACTAAATGTACTGCGGCCTTAATGCATCATATAGATTAAAACAGAGATCCAAGGAGCTCTTAACACTAAGGGAGGCTCCGATCTGGATTCAAACACTCTAGTTTTGTTTCACTGATAGTCCTAGTATACAAAAAAGCACCTTTATGGTCTCAGGGAGATTCCTGCATGTAGCCATGGGAGAGAATATAGGCTCATTCTCCATCGTGTTGGAGAAGAGGGAGTAAATACTTGCTGAAAACATATATTTGTGAGCACTAATAGAAGCACTGTTATGTGAATTTTACTCTTCTTTTTTTAGCAGAGCACATATGCAATTTAACTCCCCAACTCAGAAGTCCTACTCTGAAACATTCACAAACTCTGTATTTTTGCATTGCATCCAGTCACTTAGTTCTAGACTAATAATATATATAGCATTTTATTTGCATAGTCTAGCCAATGCACATGGGAAATGCACTTAACACACACATGCATGTGGGGGTTTTTTTGGACTCATTAAATATTGGTACAAATTAGAATGATTACTTCTGCTTTGGAAACATCTGTCTCGCTATCCCTTTGTAAATGTGAGCTGGCTGAGACACAAACTGGTTTTATAAGGTCAAACGCCGATATTATGATAGCACCTGCAGTAACTGGAGTAAAGATGAATAAGTGAAAATAATCGAGCTGCTGAAGAACACACGGTCCTAACAGACCCTGCAGCTCATGCACGTACAGCACGCCGCTTCTCCCCCAGTCACGACTATGTCGCATTTAACTGACCTTTGAACACAGATTGAATCCTGATCAGCAGAAAGAGTAGAAACACACAAGAAGAAAAGCCAGAGTTGTTTTAGGAAGACAATGAAATGCACATACTAACAGACTAAGAAGTCTAAACCGAAACATTTTCAACAAAATTCCAAACCAGGATAAGAAGACTATAGGCATCTGCCCGAGTTTTGTTAAATAGTTCTTGATAGCCGAATCATAATTTGGCCATTGAAGGTAGGGGCAAATGTACCAGAAGTGATAGGAAGACCAGAAGGGAAATGGAGGGTGATAGAAGATTGGGTGGAAAAATTAACACATCGAGTTCAGAAGTGAGGAAATTACTCTCTACCATAAAGGTTATTACCACAGAATTAAGAAAAGCAAAAACTAGAGAATTTCAGGGAAAAAAAAATATTCTACCTTTCTTAATAGCTGCATGCCTTTTATACTATGGAAGAATTGGTCTCTTCTCTTGATTATCCTTAAATCTAAAATCAATTTGTGAACTAAAACTACTTTTTGTTTGGATTTTAGCAAGTTCCCCCCTCTCCTCCCCCACCAAATCCAGACAGCCAATGCAGGTGTTCTCGCTGTACACTCATACTTCCTTTTTTCTTCAATACCTGACAAAACAGAGAATCACATAGTGTAAATCCTTTTTAACAATTCCTTTCAAGTTGTGATTAATGTTAAAAAATTTCTCATCTCTTAATATCCCAGTCTCTGGAGACACACAGTTCTGGAGAATATCCATTTCTGTTTCAAACACAGGAGGTGTGTAGCTCTGTTGACTTGTGGGGGCAGAGAGGGTAAGATTACAGTAAGTGGAAATGATTCTGAATCAAAAAAAATGTAATTTCATCCTGTGATCTTTAAATTTATTCCATAGTTTCCAAAATCCAAGATAAAATTTCTGAAAGGCTGGTAACCAGCAGCACTACTGTGAAACTATTACATCCTTCCCCCTACAATGCTGGGAAATTGTAGTACAAAAAAAGCCTAAATTCCTTACGCAAGATCATGCAATGAGTTTTTGACAAAATCAGGATTAGTAGCCAGGTCTCCTAACCCTTGCTTATTCTCCAGCCGCAGGCTAGGCTTCCTCTTCAGAGGGTAGTAAACTCAGGAGCCCATATTTGCAGACCCTTGCACTAACTCCTAAGAGCTGTGAAGAGGTCACAGCTCTAAGAATTCAGGCTTTAGATCACATCAAAGTGTGTGTGTGTGTTTGTGTGTACTACACGTGTATAAATAATCTGTGTGTCTAATTCAAAATATTCCATATATTACATATTTTTAACCAACAGTTGCAGTTTTCCTTCCACTTCTTTGTTACTGAAAACCTCTTACCTAAATTTACAGAATATTTTGACCAGACAAAGATACATAATCCTTCCCGCGATCAGTTGTTGAAGGCAGACAGCTTTTGCCTTGCAAATGCCTTTAAATGACGCGCAGACGACAGGGAAAGCAGCACAGCCCGGGGCCAGGGGCCCTCTGTCCCACTACAGCACTGCAGGCCCTCCCGCGCTTTTCCGACGGACGCAGCATGAGCTGCGCAGGGAACAGTTTTACGGTAACCAAACAATTTAATGGATCGGGACGCCTTTCTGAGCCTTAAAAACACAAGACGAAACCACTCTGTCTACCCTCCCAACTGTCTCAGGAAAAATGGAAAAAAACAAAAAGGCAAAGAAAAACCCAACAGGGCGATCACCACGTGGAAATATCATCCTCCAAGGAAAAAGCAGCCCATGGTGGCTTCAGTCGGCAGGCTGATTTACAACAGAAAACAGAAGGCTCGCTGGAAACTCTGCACAAATACCAACGTGCGAAATAGAAACTTCAGATAAGCTGTGGAAAGAGGGTGGGATTTCCAGAAAATAGGGAAGGACTTGTCACACCCTCCTTGTCAAATTTTGCAGGATCCCCACAGCTTCTCTGGAGAAACTGTATGTGCAGAGGGAGAACGCAAAGAGCTTTCCTTTTGCTTCTGCTTCTCCTAAATAAACCGCTTGCTTAATTTCCTTCGCAATTGGAGAAATATTCGACTCAAACACCCATCCTTTCCACATCTTACTGCGCTGTGTGCTGCTGCTGCTCAGCCTCCGGGCACTTCCATATTTTGATGAGGATTATAATTATCTCGACACCTCACTTTTTCTCAGCCCCCGGGCTGTGGCAGTGTTCAGGCCGGTGCAGTCTCGGGGGCGGTGGGAGGCCGGGGGCAGCCGGCGGCCATGCGTTGGGCCTCTTCGAGCAGCCGGCGGGGCCGGAGGGCCGCGTCCCTTCACCGCCTCACAACACACCAGCACAGGAAGTCCCACCGCCCGTTTCGCCCAGTGCTGCCCGAGATCGTCCTCGGAGCTTGTTCTCCAGAAAAGCAGAATGAACGCTCGGTCACCCACCAGTGAGCTAGCGGGGCCTTGCTTTCCGGGCTCTCCCGTCGCCTCGTGAGGAGGCGTCTGTCAGGGCCCCAGCCCGGTGCCCGGCGGCCCCAGCCCGGGACGGGCCCTGCGAAGGCCGCCGGCTCCCCGAGCCGCAGGGAGGGCAGGGGGTGACCAGGGCAGGAGGCACGCGGGCAGCGCCCGGCCCTCAGCCCTCGGGTGGCCGCCCGCCTCCACCTTGCCCAGGCACCGCGGGATGCCCCGTTGCCTCAGCGGGGACGGGCTCGGCCCCGCAGCGTGCCTCGGCAGGCTCTGCCAAGGAAAGACCTAGAAGAAGCAGACAGACAGAGGTTTGGTCGCAGCGGAGAGGGAAAAGTCAATTTACACAATATAGAAAAAAATATTCGGGGGGAGCAGTAAGATATGAAAAATGATTTCTTCAGAAAAAGGCACTGTGCTCCTTCTTGGCTTCTTCAGCCTGAGCCTGCCGCTGCACCAGGAGTACACTGGGAGGAACGAAAGGAGATGTAAAGAACACTGGCTTTCGCAGGTAGCTCTCTAAAAGTTTTATTGCAGTGATAAAAAAAAAAAAAAGAAAGAATAGTACAGATGCCATGTACAATCAGCATACAAAATGCAGTGGGCCCGGAAACAGGTCCTGCGAAGATGTGTATTTCACAGAAGGGATTTAAGGCTATTTTTTTAAGGTAGCCTTATATTGGTTTCAATTTTAACTGCGTATCAGGACAAAATAAAATAGGGATTTTGGACTGACTCGTGGAAGTATTAAAAAACTGCATAACAGACTCCTGTCCCCCCAGAGAGTACCTCAGCCTGCTTTAGACACAAAAACCAAGCATGGGGTCCGAGCATGCACCTCTCCGCACCCAACAGCCAGGGCAGCTGTGCTGCCTGGCACCAGCCCAGAGGCCAGCAGGAGACTCCTCCGGTGCTCACCCTGGGCAAGATTTCAGCAGCAGCACGTTCAGACCCACAGGACAGAACAAGAGAGAGAGAGGTTACCACCGTTTCCTCTCTCTTCCCTCAGACAAATGGTCTTTAAAGCGAATACTCCCTTCAAAAAAGGGAATTGCAGCGGCATACAGCTTTCCCCCCGACCATCCATGCCACCGCTGCGTGCCATGGCATTTCCAGGGATTTGCCGAGTGGCACTCACTACTGTGTCGAAGACTGAATCTGTAGTCCAGTAATCTGTTGGTTCAACAAAAGGCATGGCTGAAACAAGCTGCCTGACTCAAAGAACGTACGCTTCCTGTTGTTGGCAGAAAGTGAGACTTCGCGCCGTTCCCCCTTGCTTCCTTTAAAAACAGTGCCAGGAATTGATGTAAATTGGCTGCAAAGCATCTGACCCACAAAGCAGGGAAGTGAGAAACTGTAGGACTCAGGAAGATAGAGCAATATTAGCCACGTATATCTAAATACATATGTTTTTTTAATATACTTGATCAATGACCATGGACCGCATCAGCGATTTTCACTTGAAATAAGCTCAAAGGGCTGAAGTCTTCAGCAGCTCCGGAGAATTCTTTCTCCGGAGAAATCAGCCAAGTGGTTTCTTCAGTTACGAACGCTATCTGGAACACAGACCGCACACGGGCATGCCTCACGCTGCCCAGACAAGTCAGTCGAACATTAGCAGAGGGATCACCCAGGAAGTTTACCAATTACACAGCACACAGCAGTTCTGTCTTCTGGGACTTCTGTCAGGAGAAGGCCCCTGCACTGCTGGGGTAAGAGTGGTGACAGATGTTTGACCCCATTACGATAGCACTAATGATTTTCACTTGCAAGGCAACATGAAGACAGCAACAAATGCCATTTGCTATCAACCAAAACTCAAATTAATTGAGACTGGTGAATTAATTGTACTCAGCTCCTGTTACCTACCTGTTTTGTATCTACATTTCAACGCATTTTCAGGGCCTTCGGCCTAGAAGACTGCTCACATCTGCTCATTCACTCTGCTGTTAAAATTCCTAAGATCGAGGATCAGTTTCAACACAAATGCACTGTATCGGGATTTTCACCTCTTTTCCCAACCCTGGTGTAATATTATGGCCTGAGACACAAGGTAAAATTAATCTCTTAAAATCCTATCTTTGTTAAATACAGAGTTTTAGAGATGTCAGGCTGGTTTTCACAGCTCCCTCAAAAAAAAATCTTCTTAAAAGTGAAAGTCCACCCAATGAATCAACAATAATCCTTAATCAAATGGCCACAAGAAGTCATTAATACTGGATGATTTTAAGTGACAAAACAAGGAAACATAACTTGGATCACCCTTGGGCTCTCCTTAAGAAACTGGGTGGACTTCTTCGGGAAAAGATCTCCATCTGGTGGCAGGCTATAAAAAAGACCAAGCCAGCAATACAGCCGCGTTACTTTCCCTTGAAGAGACTGCTGTTACCGTACATGGAGTAGATTTGCTACGGATAATTTTTTTCTCCATAAATTTCTAAACCTTGTATAGGATAGACTGAGCAAGGCACCTTTTAATCTTGCTAAGTCTGTCCTAAACGCACGTCCAGCAGAAGCATTTGAGCCCATCCGGGTCACGCTTCCCATCGCACGACTTTTCCTGCTGACAGCAGGGTGGGAAGGACATCCCCAGCCGGTCGAGCAGCAGCAGGACCATCTGCAGGCAGATGTGTCCGGGATGTGAGGACTCACCTACAGACAACGGCTGGATCCCTCTACAGCGACAGAAATAAGGCGGTGCTCCTTTCCCACTGCTCTCGGGACAAAACGACTCTCAAAAGCTGTAGCTTCTAGGGGGATTATGTTACACAGGTAAAAGTCAGCCGTCCCTGGTATAAATTACGCCTATTCTGAGATCACCAGAGGAGGGGGTTTTACTGTCATAGCTATTTGGGGAGTTGTAACTATTTTTAAAAGCACATAAGAAATAGTTTTCATGAATGAAACTGGAACGGAGCAGTCCCCAGCATGCTCAAGTCTGTCCCTTCTGAGACGTTCATAGACAGAGCATTAGTACATATTTTAGCAGATGACAGAAAAAAATTCTGAAAATTTCAGCTGGAGTTCTCTTGCATTTCTTTGGTGCAAAACTCATGGTTTGGGAACGACCGCTGACATCACGATGTTTTCATTGTCCCAGTTAAATTTTTTCAGTCGACTGTAAGACTCACTGTCATATGTCAGTAAGGCACCACAATAAGCAGGGTGGAACCTTTTAAATTTATTATTAAAATCATAGAAAAAAATCCCAAGGGATATTCAGAAAATGACAGGCTCATCACGGAACCTGGGAACAAATTACCTGTTACCTCCTCCCTTGTCACTACAAGCGTACTTTCTACCTCCTCCTTCCCTCATGTTGTAGCGTACCAGCCCAGAGTTTCTGTGACCTCCTTGGAAGTGGAGTTCTTTTTTCTAATTTTATGTCACCACTGCTAAATGTATGCTTTTATATGATACTCAGCCATCAACAGATATTGAAAAAGTTGTCATTGCCCAGATAACTTCAAAGCATACATGTTTATTTGCATCTTTACACATAACCAGTTTCCCCACAACACTTTTCAATTGTCTCTGTTGATTCTTTTTGAATTTTCTCTTTTTTTTTCTAGTTTGATGCCAAGTTATGGCACTCTTGGAGCAGCAGAACAGCTTGCAGAAACCAGTTCATGCCCTCTCTGGAAAAAAATTCTCCAGAATTAAAGAAAAATCAGGATTCTCTATAATTCTACTTACGTGGCCATATTCTTCATTATAACAGATGTGTATCTATTCTGTGGTGCAAATAATTGGTATGCGAGGAATAAAATATATTGAGACCACTCAAACTCCTTATGTCAATATCTCACACCTTTTCTTATTTCATTTCTCTTCATATTTGGGAAAAAAACAATCCATAGGTGAAATAATAATGAAGGCCAAAGTTCTCCTTCTTCAGAATATTGAATTACACATATGAGCACAAGCTATTTCATGACAGCTCTTGCAAGAAATTTTATTGGTTGCACCAGATCTGCAAGGATAAGCAGTCACCAGTTGTAACTGGCACAAAACAAAATTATTTCTTTGGAAAAGGAGAAAACAGACCTGTAGGTCTTAACCATCACTGAGTAATATTTCTAACTGGTGATGCTTATTAATCAAAATGATTCTGTGTAACAGGTTTAGGTGGAAGAACCATCCCAACTGACAGGGACATCCTTCCCTCTGGCTACAGGGAAAAAGTTATCAAAAGACAGTTTAATTAATATCAGTAAATAGAGTAAAAAAAATCATGGAAGTGACTCTAAATTTAAAAGCCAAAGCCTAGGAAATTTCAAGTCTCAGTACATTTTAGCCCACAGTACAGAACTCAAAATCTGTAAGAACTGGGGAGGAATTTCCACAAGCCACAGCCTGGAATTTTGTGATCTATTGCTAAAAAAAAAGCCAGCAATTTTTCTTTCCCGACTGCAAATACACAATCACTCTAGAGGGTCCAGGTGTTTCCACTTTACAAAGCCCAGTGAGAATTTCAGGATGCAGTATACCAGTTTCAATCCAAAACTGGAATTTTCTATCAATCAGCACAACATAAGGGAAGCCTCAGCTCCCAGTAGCTTTTCTCACGTGAGTTTGATGAAAAGCCTCAGAACAGCCCAGCTGTGTTTCTAGCTTGGATGTGTGATTATGCTGCACAGACCAGCAGCCCCAAGGGCAGCGCGGTGCGTTCAGAAGTATGGCAGAACACAAGATGCCACCCCACCCCCGAGGCCCGCAAACTCACTCGACTCCAACAGAGGAGCACTCCTAGGCTTAGGGTGCTATTTGGGAATCCGAGAGGCCATCTAAGGTACACACACCCAAGTCAGGATGAGCTACACAGTTGTGACACCACAACCAAAGCCACAACAGCGGCAGCCTTGCCCCTGCTCCAGCTTGCACAGCTGAAGGCTCCCTTCCCTTTCCTGGTCCCCCCCCTCCCCGCCCAGCTGAGGACTCCAGTCGTGCCCAGGTGGAGAAACGGCAGTTGTCCCCCTTCCCCCAGTAACCCACGCTGAGGAAGCACTGCGTCGGCTCTCCGTCAGCCAAAAAGCAGATCCAGTAGCTAGCTTCTCAGCATCCCCGCAGCCATCACTCGCTTTCTTCGACCCTCAGCTTCTGACAGAGAACAACACTGCCTTTTTCTTGTGGCTGCACCTTCCTCTGCTGGAAGAAAACAACCGGATATTCCTCCAGAGCAGGTAACGTGCCTTGGCAATGCGGGAATACGAATGCAGGACACACCTCACCTTCTGTGAGTCCCTTACAACCCTTGCAGAGCATTTTCTGAAGATGGAAATGATCAAATTATGCTGAGACCAGCACACAGTTACTTGTAAAACCACACTCAAAGTGCAGTTACAGGCAAACGGCAAGGCCATATCAAAGCAGTCTTCCCTGCAGCAGCGTCAATGTTTTCATTAGTGACTTCAGTGACGGAAGAGGGAGGCTCCACCGCATAACTTTGCTGTTGAAACTGAGCTGGGTAAGATGGGAAAACACAGCAACTTCAGAACATTGCTGAAGATGACCTACAAACTGCGAAGAAAATACAAGCGTCATGCCCCAGTGAAAAGTTACCCTGTCTTCCGCCCTGGCACCCATGTTCAGTCCTTCTGCTGTGCTCCAGTTTCGCCCCTGGACACTGACGAGCACTGCCCAGCTCCGGGCATCACAACGCAGGGGGGATGTGAACACACAGAAGCGATCAGAAGTCTAACGAACAGGGCATTATCAAAAAGAGTGGTAGAGTGACATTTACTTAGTCTAGGTAGCGTTGTAATGCCAAAAGACAACAGATCTCAACTGATTTAAGTACCCGCTACAAAGGGGACGATTAAACATCTCCCCATGTCTGTGAGCCACAAGGACAGGGTAAGGCACAAAACGTTTCACATAATCACAGAATGTTCGGGGTTGGAAGGGACCTCTGTGGGTCATCTAGTCCAACCCCCCTGCTGAAGCAGGGTCACCTACAGTAGGCTGCACAGGACCACGTCCAGGTGGGTCTTGAATATCTCCAGAGAAGGAGACTCCACAATCTCCCTGGGCAGCCTGTTCCAGGGCTCCGTCACCCTCACAGTGAAGAAGTTCTTCCTCATGTTCAGACGGAACTTCCTGTGCTTCAGTTTGTGCCCATTGCCCGTTGTCCTGTTGCTGGGCACCACTGAAAAGAGTCTGGCCCCATCTTCCTGACACCCACCTTTAAGAGATTTATAAGCATTTAGAAGGTCCTCTCTCAGCCTTCTCTTCTTCAGGCTGAACAAGCCCAGCTCCCTCAGCGTTTCCTTGTAGGACAGATGCTCCAGTCCCCTCATCATCCTCGTAGCCCTCTGCTGGACTCTCTCCAGTAGCCCAGGACTGGACACAGTACTCCAGATGGGGCCTCACTAGGGCAGAATAGAGGGGGAGGAGAACCTCCCTCGACCTGCTGGCCACACTCCTCTTGATGCACCCCAGTATCCCATTGGCCTTCTTGGCAGCCAGGGCACACTGCTGGCTCATGATCAACCACCACTCCCAGGTCCCTCTCTGCAGAGCTGCTCTCCAGCAGGTCCGCCCCAAGCCTGTACTGGTGCATGGGGTTGTTCCTCCCCAGGTGCAGGACCCTGCATTTGCCCTTGTTGAACCTCATCAGGTTCCTCTCTGCCCAGCTTTC
>Ga0065711_1027739_pt1 | contig 46360 bp, 22 predicted proteins | sample Hoacrofraction12_FD_59098 | JGI IMG/M metagenome (GOLD analysis project Ga0065711, IMG submission 59098) | Hoatzin crop microbial communities from Cojedes, Venezuela - Epithelial fraction 12 v2 (version 2) | ecosystem: Host-associated > Birds > Digestive system > Esophagus > Crop | place... | reverse complement strand
AAAAAAAAAAAAAAAAGAAAAAATAGAAGACCCTTCTGCATTTCACTCCTCCTTGGCACTGTTACAAGCAGAGGCTTCAAAAGACCTACTTCAAATTCCTTTCCCATGTCTTTCTTCCACTAGGAACTGGTGTTCCTTCCCACAGTCCCGGCTGGTAACATACATAGAAGCCTGCATGAAGGAGAAGTACATTGTCAACTCCCAACAGCCCTGTCTAAACGGAGCGCCAGACTGCCAGAAGATCATGTAAGTAACCCAAATAAAACCAATGAAGGCAACATAATTTTCTCTGAGGTATCTAATGGATATTTTTCAAAAGTATTTAATGACACATTTTAAAAAGAATTAAAGCACCAACTCATTTGAATACCAAAGTGACGTAGGGTCTGATTTATGTACCCAAGGTGATCAGGCATTTAAGTAACCTGGGAGAACAACTGCCTTTCCAAGTCATCAAGTGCAGGACCACAATGTGATTAAATGATTTTTGAAATCTTCCCACATGTTTATTCAGAAAAAAACAGACACCATAGCTTTTCCATGATTTTCAGGTCATAATACACATGCATAACTTAAAAAATCTCTGCCATCATTGGTCTCAGTGAGACCACCTACGTGGCAGGAGTAGAGCTGTGCAGCTGCCCAAGTGCTCACTCTTCTTTCAGAAGGACTGGCTGCCCAAAGAGCACTGACGAAAGCCAATAGTGTACCTTAAGATACTAGGACTGATATATTTTTAAAGTTGGGAGACTGACTCACAACACACTTCTGAAGTGACATAATACTTAATACTAACCTATATATTTTCACACCTACGTATGTACTTGATTGCAAAAATGCTTTTGTTATTTGTTAATACAATTAATTTGTCTTTCTCTTAACAAAAAAAGGTTTCATGATTATTTCCAGTGGAGTTTTTAACAAATTTCTACCTTCCTTGGTACCAGTGACATTTTAGAATATTTGTTTAAAAATAAAACTTTCTCTACAACTCATCAGAATACTACAGAATTTCAAGCTCAGTTCAAACTTGCTTGCAAAGAGCTCTATTACAATAAATATTACAATTGCATTTCTGACAGTTATGTAAATGGGCACACACCACCTGTTGTAGACCGTAGTCCTGAGAAGCAATCTTACGCAGGGAAGAAAACCTGCTGTGGTTTACTAAACACTTTGCTAGGCAGCAGTGATACAGTTTATGACAAATTTCTTACGTGCGTTAACTGCATTAGTCATCTACGACACACTTGGCACCAGACGGTTGCTAGAGACACTGAATTTACCCTGAGTGACGCCAGCTGACAGTAACTTGCAATCTAATGTCCAGACCCTCACTCCCTAGGTACAGGACAGCTCTGAAGCCAGTCTATCAAGTGAAACAGAAGGTTCTGAAGTCTTTGCAGTGGAAATGCTGCCCCGGATTTATTGGCAAGGACTGCGAACAGCATGGTAAGGAAAGCTAGAGAACAAGCCTGAGAATTCATGACTAAATGCCAGTCACAGTGGCAAGAAATAAGTTTGCCTATTTGTCTGTCTTTATTTTTTGAGAATTGATGCCTTATTTCCTTTGGTCTGTTATGCCCTGAATCACCGATACCTTGAAATAAGGAGTAGCTGTAATTAGCTGCAACTAGTAGCTAACAGCACCAGCTACTTTTTATTCTGTTAGTAGCACCCTTGTAATCTTTACACAGGGAGAAAGGTATTCATTTGCTGGGGGGCCTGTCATATGTCCAAGTCCATCTAAGAATGCCTAATTCCAGGTAGAAACTGGTGACATCAGAAAGCAACACTCGCACATGTAACGCCCCGACACTCGGTTCCCAGGTGCACTCGGCCGGCCAGGGAAATCAGCACACCCAAGCCCAAACCAAGCAGGCAGCATCCGCTCTCCAGCCTGCATCGGTGCCTCCTCCCCGCTTACCCCAGCCGCACAGACACTGGCTCCTAGAGTGGGGAGCAGCTCTACAACGCACAAACAGAGCCCAGGCAGTTATCCCCACGGACGCTCTAGCAGTAGCCTTTACATACAATAAACTACTACAATTCCTGTTGAATAATGATGTGTGCAGCTGCTACGCAGAAGAGAGGGGAGACAGCGTGGCTTAAAAACTGGAGTGCTTCATGGCACTGGCAGGATTTAGCAAATAATACTCCAGGAGCAGAAAGAGAATTTAAATGGATGAAGTAAGTTCTCCAGACAAGATGTTCTTTCCCTAAGAAACCTGCAATGCAGAAGCCTGTCTCCACATCAGTTACGCTACACATGAAATTGCCCTGTGTAGCCTTCCTAAACTGTAGTAGTTTCTGCATCTGAAACATTTTCACAGATGTACTACATCTCGATTGCAGATCCCAATTTTATTCCAGTACCAGGAAATCAAACTGAAGGACAGGAAGAAGAGGAGCTCTCCAACCACAGTACGTCCTTTATTTTGCTTGCCATTCCTTTACCTCTCAGTCAATGATCAGGAAAAAAAGATGTATTTATCCGCTGCAATGTTACCATCATAAGCTGTGGACAATACATCTAGTGAAAGCACTATTTGGGAAAGCTTTTACACAACTGCATTTACTGGCACAAACGAGGGCTTTTGCTGTAACACTATACGAATCCGCTACCCAAAGCATCCGAGCTGCCTGCTGGCTTGCTCACCAGTGATGCCCAGTGAGAAGGCCAGACCATACAGTGCGTTCAATCTGCCGGTGGGATGGGGGTGTAACCCCCTGCCCTGCTAAGTGGATTCACAGGAAAGCACAGCGTGCTTACAAGTCTACCGGAAAAGCAACCTATTCAAAATGCTATTTTAGAGCAGCTACCCAGTAGCTTGGAGATTATTATTATGAGGCACCGCAGATTTGTATCTCAGGCACCCTATTCCACCTGTCCCAGTATCCAAGCAGGACCTTTCCTTGCCCTCTGGGAAATGGCGTGGCTTGCAGTGCTTTTGGGTATCCTCTAGCAGTTGTGTTTAGGGTAGTGTCGCAGCCCTGAAAGAGTCTTCTCCACGTTATGCTCTCAGCACTGAAGGAAAAAGCAGTTGCTTTACAGACCTTAAATTGATAAAACATTAGATTTAAAGGTCAAGGGTAACCCTGGAGGGTAAGACACAGCTGGGATACACCTGTTCCTGCAGCTCTCAGTGTACACCCTGAAATCTACAGCTGAAATCAGCAGGTATTTATTTCGAGTAATCTCAGTTACAGGGCCCCTCAGTGAGAGTCAGCTATGACACTTACACCCTATGCTTCGGATTCCTTAGTGGAATGCCCCAATTGCTCCTTCATCCTGTCCTTTTATTCTGGGTTGTTAAACCTTGCTGTTCTTTCAGTCAATGGCTTGAAATGGGTTATTATTCTAGAGCATTTTTATGGTGTGGGGAGATTTTAAATGAAGAGCATTTTACAACAATCATGGCTAGTGTGCCCGAAGTTCTTCTGTTATACTTAAATGTATTAGGTTTTCATCACTGTTGAAAAAAATCTTTGCAAAGAAACCGCAAGTTTAGGTGCTATAAATCGACATACCCTCTAAATGTCAGTACAAAATTTTTAGAGCAAAAAGTATGCAGGTGTTCTCAGAGGTCTTGTACAAATACCTGTCACCTGGTCGCTGCACTCCGTTGCATGACTTTGTTTTTTAATCTTGTGATTAGTGTCAACATCAGTGGATTCAAGAGAAATGTTGGAAGTCATTCAAAATCATGAGGCTTTACTGGATGATCTTCAAAGTGATATTCATCAAGCAGTCAGCAACTTAGGTGACTTACAGAGACTATTTGAAAACAACGGTACAAGCATGGTGTTAGAAGTGAACCAGAGCAACTCAGGTGAGAGGTCTGATGCAAAGTTATCAGCCTGCCAACAGGCCCTGCAAAACCACGCAGATCAGACACCTTGAAAACAAAAACTCCCTGATATTCCTTGGTCTGCTGGTTGCTTCTAAAGAGAGCAAAAATGAGTGCAATCCCAATACAAATGAATGAACCAAATTCAAGAGTAACTTGAAATTGGAAATGAGATGAAAGGCAGATTCCTTTGCACTTTTCTGGAATTTCAGAATATGTCTCACTCATAGAATAAAGAGGTTGCTTATACTTAAAATTCGTTACCTTCCTATTCTGCTTCTACGGCTTCTTCTCTGCTATGGGGATGCAAAGTTTAGATCCGGTTTTTGGTTTTTTTTCATACTCGTGCTGTATATTCTGATATGAGGAATATCAAGCTGGTGTATGTAAAAAAAAGTAACATTCAACCCTTCCCTGGAACATTATTCCTGCTGTATATAGGAGTGAGAAAAAAGAAAGCTATCAAATTTGACTGACTAATGTGAGGCACTGGCTCACAGACACTTTTGCTAATGATACAGACTGTTGTCCTCAGTGACCTTCAAGGCACTCAGGTTTGAAGTTAGAAATCGAGCCTCAGTATAATTCACACCTAGCACAGATACTTCACAGATTTTTCAAGTTATTTAGTCCTGGCCTGGAATATTCAGCTATTCAGATGCTGTATAACTTTGTGAAGTAGAAGGTGCATTGCAGAAAGCATCAGAAAGAACATCATTATGAGACAGTCAAATAAGCAAGAGCCCACCAGCTAAGTAAGAACTGTTGTGAAAATGGGCAGTTATGGCCACCTACAAAACTGCTTGTCCAAGGGTTTCAAAATGCAGTATTTTTATGTATTGACCGCCTTACTGAAGTCATATCTAAGACAGAGTAACCTTGATTTAAAATTACGCTATTTTTGCAACTGTCAAAATATATCACATGGTCAGATTTTGGGGAGTAAGATGGCAGTTACCATAGAAAAATACACAACGTGAGTTTCCCTGGCCAGATTATGATGTGTTCCAAAAGCAGAATTTAAATTTAATTATTTTTTTTAAACTGTGTTAACAGATCTACAGGAAAGGCTTCTGCAGCGAGTTTTGTTTCCCCATGTGGAGAATTTTATAAGGAAACATTTTAACCCAATGTGGGCAAGCTTCAACAGAAGCTTACAGCACCTTTCGAACATGGTAAGAAACCTGTCCCACGATGTGGAAGCCAACAAGAAAAGCATAGAAAGGTTCAAAGAGAGCACTGTGCCCAGGAAGGAATTCCAGGAGCTGGGAACTAAGTTTGAATCAAAAGTCCAAGAAAACGTAGTGAAAGTTGATCAGGTGAAAAGAGATATAGAGAACCAATTGCAAATGCAGCAGGGTAGTATTCACTCTAACCTTACCATGATCAAGGCAGATACCGACACAAAGCTCAAGAAGCTTCACAAGATACAGCAGTCCCATTTCTTGGCTTTGAACAGCAGCATAGCAAACATGAAACAAGAGCAAAATGATCTGGAAAATAAGCTCGAGATTTTGAAAAAAAATTTAACAGAACTATCCTCACACCACGGTCCCAAAGACGAAAATACCCAGCTAACCATCAGACAAATGAATGACATTCTGGCAGGGCATGCAAAGCAGCTTAAGGAACTTTACATGGAGTCAGATGTGGCCTTTCAGAATATTGCGGTTTTAGAGAGGTGGTTTAAGGAGTTAAAAAAAAATATCTCAAAGTATAGGCCAGAAGATCTCACAATAACTTTAATGGAAAAAACACTTCTCATGGAAGAAAACAACGCAGCAATGGAAAGGCAGATATCAGAGCTCAACTATACCCTCTCAAATCTTCGGGAAAACTATTCAGATCTGTTGAGGTACATGGAGGAATGCAATTGCCAGAGAATATCTTCTGACACTGATGTACTTGAGGAAGATTTAAAGAATATTACTTATTCCCTTGAAGGCACCCAATCAAACTCACAGGACATGAAGCACTTCGAGTCAGTTTTCAGAGATCTCTTGAGGAATGAAATTGAAGAGCTCTCCTCAGCTTTTCCATCTATCCATCAGTCCCTTAATCTCCGTCAAGAAGAAAACAGACAGCTTCAGTCACAAGTTACAGCTTTTTCAGAAGACATAGGCTTGTTGAAGAAGAAAGATGAAGAAATTCATCGACACATCAAGTTTCTCAACAGTTCTTTTGGCTCTCTTTTGGAAGATGCCAAGCGGCACAAAGCAGCACTGGAGGCTTTACTGGGAGAAGAGTTTATGGAAGACTTGTTTGAAGAAGATCCTAGTATCCTAATACCACCAGTATTTCAGCTGCAAGAATCTCTCAGACATACCTCAGATAAACTCCAAGAACAAAATGTGACTTTAGAATCTCTTATAAAGCAATTTCATCTCTTGGAAAGAGGTCAACTGAATAATCATGATGCTCGTCCATCTCCTAAGCATCCCAAAGAAACAACACAAACATCCTCTACTCTAGATGAAGTTACTAGTGAACGCAGCATCGTAGAACATATGGAGCCTAACTATGAGGCTGCCAAAGATGACTCCTTGGATAGCTCAGCTTACAACGATATCATGACTCTGAAGAATGACATCAAACACCTGAGCCTGGCAATCAAGAGGCATGAATCGAGAAGTGACATGAATCTCTGCTGCAATCATACAATAGCAAATGTAATTGAGCCACTCAACATTTCTGTGGAAGTTCTCTCAGCAGATTTCGCAACCATCAAGCGGAAGCTGGAGGAACATCTGCTGATTTTTAAAAAGCTATTTGGAAGCAACGAAGAATTAGTTGCCTCAAATATAAGTCTGGATGTTACAAAGATGCAGTCAATGCTGACCAGAAAAGTGAGAAGGCAACAGAAAGGTCAAGAAAGGCAGAGAGACAAGAAAAAGCCTGAGAAGCACAGAGAAAATATGCAAGTGCTAAGTGGAAGAAATACAGTGCAGACAGAACAGTTGGAAAAAGGTGGGTTCTTTCCTTTTCCTTGCTCATGTGCAGGTCTAGCTTCCTTCTGGGCCCTGCTGTAAGTTCCACACACCGAGCAATATCAGTTGTGAGACCTGTCAGATCTCTTGTGGGATGCTAGCAGGAAAAATTCTGACGTTCTTTACATCCTCCTCCATCAGAATAAGCAGTCTGAGTGGGAACCAAGTTGGTACACTGCTGCACTTCGCTCGAAGCCAATAAAATGACACCCATTATAGCTGCTGGGAAATTTGCCTTGAACTAATCTAACTTTCGACGTCTAGAACACAAATTTTGTTTGTAGAGGCTCATGTTAACGCAGTAGCAGTTCTCTCTTTTGAAGCTGATGGGGAGTGCTAGGCTTCCCTGTCTTGCTTCCCTTTCCTCTGTTCTTTGAGTCTGGAAGGAGCGTACGCAAAGCACTAAATCCTTCCTAATGTGGACAGATACCTTAAATGAACCGCTATAATCTGCGCAAGCGGAACAGGGATGACTGACCCGAGAGCACACTCTCTTACAGCTAAACTTCAGAGCCAAGTTTTCAGCTTATCCTTCACTGCGACTGGCCAGCTCCCTTTCCCTGCAAACACGTGGCCAGAAGCACCAGTAATTACAGCCCCCACAGCTTCAGCACTGACTGTTACGATTGTAGCCCTTATTCTAGACATATAACATAGAGCAAAAATTTAGCTATCTGTGCTGCAAAACTGTAGTTAGGACTGAATAAGCAAAGAATGTATTTCAGACTAATTTATTTTTACCACAGCAAGCAGGAGCCATTTTTTTTTCCTGGGTGGTCTCAGCCTTATACTTTCCCAAGAGCGGGGTTCAGATATTTCTGGTGAACCATTTGAACTAATCCCAAGCACACACCCATTTCAAGCATTTTGGCTCTACAAAGGGGCATATAGAAATCAGGCCTGATAGGGCTTCACTATATCCCACCCTGATGATCCTGGGGAGAGAAAAGTGCTCACGGCTAAACTCCTGTTCCTCTTTCTTTTTCAGACTCACTGGTGGCATTCCATGTGGGATTCTCAGAAGGAAAGTATACAGAAAAACCTCTGAGGTTTAATGAAACTTACCTCAATTACGGAAACAGCTATTTCCCTGAACATGGCTACTTTAAAGCACCACATAAAGGTGTCTACCTGTTTGTCATCTCTGTGGAGTTTGGCTCAGGACCGGCAGTAGGACAACTCTCCTTCAGCCGTGGGTACAAAAGAACTCTCTCAAGTAGTCAGAGGAAAACACCAAACGGAAACACCATGACTACTTTTGCTATGGCAGAAATGGAGAAGGGGGAGAGAGCATACTTTGAATTGCTGCAGGGCTCTGTAGTGAAACGGAATCCACCTGGGACAACACTGGGTGGATTCCTAATATTTAAAACTTGAACAGTGACGTTTTGTTTTATTGGTATCTTTCCATAGATGCAATGGATCAATTCATTATTGCTTCATCTGTGATGTATTCAATCCCACCGCATGTGTTTAAACATAGCGCTGCCCTAGACGCGTCTTCATGCTTCTTTTCTGGAAGTGTTTGGCTTGTGATTAGTTGCTTATGAGCAGCAATGAGATTTTCTTTCAAGTCATAAGCTAACGGTTTGGACTCCAAATGTATCAGCACACACATTCCCAAATCCCTCCACTGTGAGAATTGCACCTGATTAGAAAAAAACCTCTTTGTGGGACTTTCCTCACTTATTACACAAACACTTTCTTTCTCACCTTTCCCCTGCAAGAGTACCCTCCCATGGCAAATACCCCCACCACAAGGAAGATTTTAGACTGTATGTGAATAGTAGCTTAAAACCAAGAAGCCAGGACAATTTTACCTTTTAGCTCTCTGTGGACCACAGGCAGTCACAGACTGTCTTTAAAACTTCTGCAGCTCACTCCAATGTTCCAGTCTGTCACAACATGAGCACTAGAAGAGATCAAGCAAACTCAGCAAGATGCACCTTATGCTAGTATTTGTAAGCAAGGATCTTAGAAATGGCCTGGTCTTTTTGTTTCTGGGCCTCTGTTGCATTGCAACTACACTGCAAAAATTTAATAGTAATCTAACATTGTTAAGATGAATTATATCTATATTCAGACATTAGGAAAGTGTCAACAACATTCAAAAAAATTGGCGAAAATGCAGTTTATTCCTAAAGATAATCCTGAAGAATATTGTGAATTCAGCCCAGAGCATAGCATTTAGTAAATAGTTCAAAAGCAAGCAAGCAAATAAAACTAACAGGAGAAAGGCAAGCTCATTGGTCTGCTGTCATTGTTGAATACAACATAAATTTATAATTAAAGAGCAGAATTTCTGAACCGTGAAGTTTTTTTGCATTTCCAAAATATCAAGATGACCATATCTGGTCATGTCTTAAACTCTTCTTCTGTCAAACAGAACATCTCAAAGACTTTCAAGTTTAAAGAAGTTCAACTGCTGTGGTATTTTCCCTTGTCTACCCTAATGCCTTACAAAACAACATTAAAACAAATAAATTTTCCAAAATGAAGCGCATTTAGAAATTCCCAATATTTTTGATGAAAGGCGTACATTCTTATTATGTATTTTATGCCCTTTTAAGGTAGCATTTTCTAACAGAAATCTATCCTGCTGTTAAGGGGTTCTCTCCCCACCTACTTGTATTCTACACAACATTAACCTACAAAATTATTCAAAACCACATCAGTACCAACACACATTGCACTTAACACAACAGTTTGACAGGCAGACAGAAGGTATCTTTTGAAATAAAGCTACAAAGCAGTTTCAGCTCCTGACTTGTCAAGAAGATTCTTATTCTCTATCCTGAAAAATCCAAAGTAAACGACTACAAATGATCTCCCATCCGCTCGTTGCCAGTGCACACAAGATTAACAGGGCAAGGCTCCCCATTTATCTAGCATGGAGCCACCTCTCGCACCGCTCTGTGGCAGGCAGCGCAAAGCGCCCACAAGCTCAGCGTCCTCTTCTGTCCCACAAACTGCTCAAGTATCTGAGGGATGGAAGAGAAGAAAAATTCAAAGACGTGAAATGTCAAAAAGAAAAGCATCAAACTGTAAGATTGGGTTCTTTCAGTACACAGCTACTAGACTGGAGTGACCCAGACATTTTTACCAGTGATCCCCCAATAACAGGCTTTCGTGGTTAGCAGTGCTCTGCAGTGCCCAGCTTGCTGCCGAGGTCAGGGTAGCTCAAGGAACACCCCAGCTTCAGTGCACACCAGCTCCACAGCTACCAGCTAAGTTCCACAATTAAATACAGACAGATGATACATATATATTTAAAGACTTTGCTTGTTTTTAAAGCTTCAAAAGAAAGGTTCAACTGGAATAAAAGCCATAGAGCTACTTGGAAAAGGACATAGTAGGTAGCAGGACAGCAGTTCACCCTGACAGGACTTGGAAAGGTTGGCATCCTTGTGCTTACCAGAGTTTACTTCTGTTGAGGAATGAGCTAGGCAAGTTCAGAGATCATTGACTCCAGAGTGGACACAATGTTAATATAAAGATGTTTTCAAATTTGTGTTCTTCAAATATGTGCTGAAGTTAGCCTCCTACATATACAAAGATGACATACTTGACTGGAACACTCTCATTTTTAGACTATGAAGCAAAAAGTTAACAACGATAATGGGTTAAAACATTCTATTGGCTGCACAAGCCAGGAAACCTGACTTTCTTCTCAAGCAACAAGAGAAAAGATGATTAAGCTACTGGGTTGTGGTCACGTTGTTTTTTAAATGAATACATCAGGTTTTTCCATCTAAACCATCTCTCAAATACAAGAAAACTACTTGACTACTGGTATAAATGTCTTTAAAACCACTCATAAACACTCGTTTTATTGTTTGAAGGCATTTTTTGGGGGGTTGGTTTCATGGTTATTTTATAACAGCAGTGCAGCCATGTCACCATGACCTGCATTGTTAGGCAACAGACTAGAGAAAAACATTTTAATGAAGAGACAGCAGACTCCAGATTAGGATCTAAAGGAAAGAAAAAATTGCTATAAAAACAGCAAAAGGATAAAAGATAATTAATTGACAACTTTAAAAAAAAGCGCTATTGGTTGGCTCAGTGGATTAAGAATAGGGCATTTTCAAACATGAAAAAAACTGAACCTGACCATAGGCATTAGGAAAAGAGGGTCGTCTGTAAGAGCAGACAAGTTGCTTCAGTTCATCTCTCAGCAGACCATCTAGACTAGCCTGCCTGATGGCAGCTTCAGCCAAGCACCAATAGGCACAGAAACACGTGTGCTCACTCCAAGATACAGATACATATAAAGAGAGAATCAACCTGAGCCGCATATTTAAAACAAAGCTTCCAACATCTCTCAGTACTTCCCAAAAATCCCGTAAGTGGCAGAAAATGTTGCCGATAGCTCAGGTTTCCGGATTTCCAGGTCAAACCACTAAGCTTTATAAAAAAATTAAAAAAAAAAATGCTGTGCATCTTAATGCCTTCACATAGTTATTTTGTTACTGAAACTTTTACTGCTTTATGAATGTATCTTTTAGTGTTTTCAATTTCGAAGTCTCCTAATAATTTTTCATTTTCCGTTACTAAGATGACCTCCTTACTTTACTCAAAACACAAGTACCCATTGTATATCAACAATTTTACTTTCTATAGCTCCATCAATGCCTGAATTCTCAAATCAGAATCATCTGAACCCACTTCACATACCCACATCAAGCTACTCCGAAGTCCATGGTGGTCATCCCTCACGAACCAGATCTTGAGGTAGTCAACTCACAGTAGTGGTCCTCTCCTGACTCCGATTCACAGCTCGTATTGCCTTATTACATTAACATCAGTGAGAAAGACTCCAGTGGTATTTTGGGGAGAGGTGAAGATAAAGCTGCAGAAGGGATTAATGAAATTAATAGAATTAAATCTGATCCTTTACGAAATTAGTGATGCTTCTGCAACTTATTTGAAAGCTTGTACGTCAACTCACCAACCACTCAGTATGCTTTCTGGCTTGCATACAAAATATACACGGGTTTTCGGACATGGCACTGGATATGGTTGTTTCAGTTCTTAAATACTGATGCAAGCTCATCAGTAACACATTTTTATATAAAGGTGAAAAACAATCATACACAAACATTTTGATACGTCTTATTAGCAGGCAGCAGAATTTATTTCCATTTATTGAAATCCCCCATTTCTTTTCCAACAGCATCTTCATATCTTTAGCATACAGCACCATCCTGTGGTCATTTCATGACGCAATACTGGGGGACGGGGTGTGTGTGGAATTAAGTGCTCGTCAAAGCAAAGACTGGTGCAAAAAGCTTCAGTTACCCACAGTATTTGCATTATGTCCTCCTGTAACACTAACACAAAAATCCCAAATATCAGTCCAACCACTATCAGTGTAAGCAGTGAAGATATTCCAGAAACTACACAATATCCACAACCTTAAGAAAAAGTTTACTTTGCCAAGATACTAATCGTAAGGAGACCAAACCCTTGTGCAGTATGCTTTCCTGGTATCACGTATTGAGAAAAAAAAGGTTTAAAACTACATACAGTCTAGTCTTCTACTGTACTTTCCAGAACCCTAATTCAAGATTTTCACATTTGACTTTACAGGAAAAAAAGTGTTATAATTATCTTTATAATACACTGAAACCAGTTTATATCATGCTCAGACATCAAAACTTGCCAGCTACTGTAAAAAGCTTTCTTTAAAGCTAAGATTATTCCTGATCAAAGGCAAAAAGAGGATAGAAATTGATCTTACTTCTTCCTGCTTGCAAACTAAAAGTGAAGTCTTTGGAGAGTAGTAGCCAATACATTTCTGCAATGAAAAAAGAAATTCTGAGATTTTATAGTATTGTGTACTATCCCCTTGACTGCTCTTCACTTGCTTGAATCATAAATACCAGAGTGAATTCAGCAGGATATACAAAAGCACCTGCATAATTTTGCAACCAACAGCACATAAGTATATTAGCTCAAATCTCTTAATTTGGGTATCACTACACAAAAAGAATGTTGTACACAGAGGGAACAAAACCAATTACAGAATCCCCCATCCCTTTATTTTTTCTCTTTTTACTTGAAGCAAATTTACACGGATAAAAACAACATGTAGTGAACTTGCATATGCTCAAATAAAAGAACTACTCAATTTTGACTTGCTTCTGGCTTTGCTGCAAGACAGGGATGAAAATCAGGAGAAGGAAATATTGTTTTTACTGTTGTGCCCAAATTTTGTCCAAGGAACACAGAGCCTGATCTTATAGAGCACCAAATAATTGTCAACATTATTGAACAACAAAAGTGATCATTGACAACTTATTCAAAGACTAGGGGAAAAGCACCATAAATGAGGTACTAAAAAGTAGGGATTTACTTAGTTACAGTATTATGATTTCCAAGTCATTACATTTTTAAGGCAAAGTCTTATAGTAACAAAACACATAACTAATGTGTACTAAAATAAGGTTATTTACTTAAAAATGATACATTGGACATAATCTGTGTACAGAACAAGCAATTCATGGTAAACTCAATAAGGCACCTTCTAAAGCAGATGCTGTACAAAATACTTTAGTGTGTTACATTTTTAAAGGAGTATTCTACACTTCTGGCATATAACACACACAAGAGTGTGACCATTTGGCTTGTTCCACTCTTCTTTCATATTTTATTTACATATTCTCTAGGTTAACTACAATGTTATTTATTCTTCTTGTATACAATATAGTACATTTCATTTTGGGCATGGCATGTCAGAGCACAGATGTCACTACATGACGTGGGCATCTATAATCGCATTCAAAGGTAAAATATTACAAAGCAACAATTACATGAGATTTGTCCAACAATTAGAAGTAACGGGCATTCCACCTCTCTTACACCAACCAAAGCTTATACAACACTGCTCCATAAAGCACTGCATCGTGCAACACCTCCAGCCACTTTTAAACATCACCCCTATTTGGAATAAAGATTGTGGGCACAGGATAGAGTTTTGACTTCAGAGGCACTGTCAGAAGAATGAGGAAGTGCTAAACCATTCTCACATTGAAGATGAGTGCGTAACTTCCCTTTAAAAATATCTGCAATAGCCAAAGAATGCTTTTTATCTTGGTATCTTTGCTTTTCAAACATTTTCGACCATTAAAATACAGTCTGTGAAGACAGAGTAGATGAAATGTATCCAAACACATTCAAATGGTCATTTAGATCAAGTTCTAATATTTGATTCTAGACTATAGAGGTAACAAAATATTAATTTTACATTTTACTTATTACCTCAAAATAGACTAATTAAGAAAATAATTGGGGACAAGCGATGGATACTGGGAAAACTGTCAATTTCTTCAGTAAAACTCAGGAAAAATGACATACTGAGTAAAACTCGGAATAAACTCAAAATGTAAGCCTACGTTTTTCTGTAGGAATATCATGTTTCTTGTGGAATTTAGAAGTTAACCACAAACACAGAAACTTTCCTTTCAGTTGCTGTAAGAACTATGTAAGTGAATCAAATTATTTTCACCTAACTGAAATCACACGGAGTAGGTTAAACAAATACAGAAAAACTCCTCCGCATGTGAATGTTTAAGAACTTCCAAGGCACAGTCTTGATACTCCCCAATATGTTTTCCACACTTCTGATTTTTATATTTAAAAAAAGTGATAACACATTTGCCAGTTTTGGGGGATATTTTTCTTGGATGACAAATGCTTAAAATTTTGACCAACAAAATGGGATTATTCATACTCCAACAGAAGAATCCTACTACTCTCCCTGACCTTAAAGGCTTTTCAACTCTACAGTTCTGCATAAAGCAACAACTTAGTTTTAGAATCTGCACTCAGTATGCTTAATTATGTAAAAGCTAATGGGCTAGCTTTGAGCAAAGTTGGTTTTTTTCCCCCCAAATGATTGCTAAAATAGCTGTATAGATATGCTTAGGCTCTAACAGTGAATGACCTTACACGGAGTGTAGATATGTGCTCAAGTGCTTTATGCAACCAGGTTCTTTGGTGACAACTGTTTTTTATTTTTTTTTTTTTAGTATCAGGGAATCAAGGAATGCTAAAGACCCCAGCAGCTCCTGTTCAGGACAGTAACAACTGCATATGCATGATATGCTTGAGTATGAATCTAGTAACTGAAGTGCTGAAAAATTAAAGTTATGCTTAAGGCAAGAAGATTTTCTTTCTCTCAAAGATACTCTTCGCAACAGTCAGCTCACTACTTACTACTTCTGTGCTAAAGTGAATGTGTAAACCAATTCAGGTCTTAAGATATCTACCAAAGATCACCATCCTATTGCCTTGCAAAACAATGGAAGAGAAAATAAGTGAATAATTAAAACCCATCAAAATTCACACTTTCAGCAACGGCTTCCTGAAGACTTGGGAAAAACGAATTAAAAAATTCACAAAACACATTTACACATAACTATGCTGTGGCAACTTCTAAAAGAAATAAAAAAGTATTCTAAATATGAATGGGTTAATTTAAATAGACCTCCATGCTCTGAAAGTTTAAGCTAGCAAGGTACCTATAGAAACATTTTTCCTGCTTATTGATAAAAATCTTAGAGGAGGGAAAAAAAGCTCATCCCTTACATTTTTTTGGCTCATACCAAACATTTTCCAACTACCTGTGCAAAAACTGTGTGCGAAGACATGATCAACAATTTCAAACTTATCATATATTTCTTGGCAATGGACGGAAAAATGATCTTTAAAAAAGCCCTTTACCATGAGGATTGTGGCACAGTATCACATATCTCTTGCTGTTTTCAAATAAGTTAAAATTACAGCTGACACACCTATGAGCTTTTTAGCCAGAATACATATTAATACTTAAAGGCATTACTGAACAAAAGTAATGACTTTATTTTTTTTAAAAAAAGAAATGTCCCTCAAAATAGCTAGTTTTCTATAAAATACATAGAACTGTTAAATAAAGTCTGTACATCACAATAGAAAATAAAAATACTGCGATCTTTTGCCTGACCATTTACATTATGTGAACTACAGAATTAGAACAAAAAAATAACATGTTAGAAGGTTGCATTTGTTCATAAATCACATTAGTTCTGCATTACATTGTTTTCTATTAGTTACATTTTCAAGGGAAATTTAAACACATATCAAAACAAACTCCATGTACATATTTTAAGACAACAAATAATCTGGCATAAATCAATCTGAAGTTTTAACATTTTTTTCAGTTTTTGTATTATTCCTTTTTTCTTCAAATCTCAACTATGGCATATGTGTGTGTGCATGTATCTAATTGTACACATGTACCTAGGACTAGGTGGTTTTTACTAAAGCACAAAACACATCATATAAATAAGTTCCCTTTTTAAAGTTATCTAGAACAAGATTTACAGTACAAAGTTACAGGCACTTAAATTATCAAATAGGTTCAATGGTTCCAATACTGTGTGTTCATTCTTCTGATGAGTCACCGCATTTGAAGCTTTAACTTGAGTTATGGTACTATTTTCTAACTTTCAAGTAGAAGTGCCAAAGGAATTATAAACCAGTAATTCTGCTTTACAGTAACCTCACGGAGGGAGTCTGGTTTTTAACCAACTTGTCTGGGTCAGTGAAGAAAAGGAGGGAACTACAGTTTCCTGTGCATGCCAAGCAGTTGGCACTATAGGACCAAATTTTGCAGTTATGTTAACTTACTTCATGAATTATCTTTCAATGCCATTCCTCCCAAATGTGCCTAACTAGAACTTAAAACACTCACCGATCTACCTTGTCTCAACTCCTGAATTTTGTAACTGTCCACTAAGTGGCCCACAGACGTGACCTCCTGCATTTACATCAGGGCAACCGAGCTCAAAATCCTCTGCACGCTGTGGATCTTATCTTCAGCAGTTCACATACTCAGTTCTCCTGGTCTTGACCTTTACCATCTTCTCCAATCTTCTGAGTGCCCGGCATGCACTTCCTGCCTTCCCTCTTTCGTGTCTATAAATTAGGCTTGTTCTCAAGCCTTTCAAAACTTGTCTTCTGCCTAGTTCTGTCAAATAATGCAAAAGCATGCTCCTACAGCTGACTGATTCCCCCTGTATGGAAAAAAGTTCAGAGCATGACAGACACCACCAGTGTGTCCCAATAAAGTACAAAGGCAAAACACGTTATCAAGGGTCTTTCTGTCAAGATGTGAAGTATTCTACAGCAAAAATGCTGGTTGCATGTGGCATTGCGAAATATATGCTAAATTTCAAATTTAATCCACTAGCCCACTAGACTGTGAGAGATGACCAAGGCAGTCTATACCTCTAAGAGGGGCTGTTTCAAGCTCTCTTCAGACTTAGCTAGGCATTCCTTAATTTACTAACGGTTCACATTTTTGCAGTTCTCTTTGTGACCAAAACAAGAACAGAAATAAAATTAAAATTGAGATTCTGGAAGATAGCTTAATGGCAAGGAGTAAATTCTGTAGCAAATCTGATTGTGGAGCCACAAAATGCATGGAGCCCTGACCATAAACCTTTGTTCATTTAAATGGTTTCTTATCTATTCCAAATGACAGCAAAATAATCCTGGCACACGCATAAATGCATAAGGTACTGTTAAACTGAGTAGTATCACAAACAGATTCATAACCTACAGGCTGTTTCACAAAAACTTGGCATGGATTGACTAGGTTTTATCAGGTAGAAGGCAAAAAAAAAAAAAGCTTATATTCTCCATCTCTGTTGAATCCGGATAGCTTGTTAGGCTTTCACAGAAAGCACTGTAATCTGAACATTCAATTCAGTACCCAGAGTTTAACTGGAGACTCACTAAGTATGACGAGTCTCAATGCAGCTCAAACAAAACCAAAACGTGTATTTTATCAAGGCTGTCCATATACGTAGCATGTACTGTAGCGAGGCTCTCAGTATCACAGTCTATGAAGTACTGAAAGATTTGATTAGCAGCCTGTAGAAGTGTGCTGAGAAAATATACTGAATCTCAGTTATTTCCTCTTTCCACATAGGTCTCACCCATGTTTGAGTGAAAAGATTGAGGAGTCCAGCTTTGCTCTCCAATGTCAATTTACTATGTCAAATCTTTACATCTTGTGATTCCACCATCTTGGCAAGCGTCTTCTTGATCCTCAAAGCAGTGAGCCTTGAGGCAGGATTATGAGCCCAGCATTCAGACATTAATTTCAATATTGCCCTTAAACACTGTAAAATAAAACACAAAGGAACAGTATTGTAATAACTGACAGATCTGAGAGGTGTGTAATTTTGGTTTGCCATCAAGCCCAAGTTATAGAAGTCTTAAGTCCAAATGTACAACTTCTACATTATGTGCAAAATTGCTGGTACAAACTATTATAAACAGATCAAACAAAAAAAACCAACAACCTACAACCACCACCAACTATGTCCCAATCCTCTTTTTTTACCCCTCACTTCCACTGCCAGTGTTACCACAGCTGGAAGTAACTGAAGTATTTCTTCAGTTTCACAAAGATGCATTACCTGAATTTATTATTACAGCTCAAGAACAGTGCTACAAAAATGGTAGCAGTAAGCAGAAAAATATCCATATATATAGCAGAAAAGCTGTAGAGAACTTTTTCAGTGAAAATGAAGATGTGACAACAGTTCTTTCAGCAGCCAGAAAATGATATGGAAAAAACTGGGAACTCCTAATAGAAATCAAGGATTTGGGGAAGAAAGGATATGGCATATCTGGCTTGCTATGTGAAATAGGTATGTCTTCTTTACTGTTCAAGCTTTAACCTTTAAAAACACATTAAATTTAATATTTTAGTTACATCATGGCTTGCCCTGGAATGCACCAGTAAAAACGAAAAAAAGAGAGAGAGAAAAAAAGAGGAAATCAACACAAAGAAATAGCTTTATATTCCATGAAACACCTTATGCGACAAACCATTATGCTATATACATTAAGACTAATAAAACCTATTAAAAACTCCTTTAAGTTCCAGCTCCAGTGAAAACTCTGAAAAACATTCCGCTATCTAAAAAGAAGAACTTGGTGCACTATTCATACATTTGGATGCTGCTTAAGGGTATCTTCCCCTCAGCTCACTGAAAAGACACAGGAAAAACTCTGGTATTTTGAGTTGATTTCAAACATGTCTTTCTCCTATTGTTGCTGTGAGGTTTTCAAAATATCAGAATGTCTGAACATCGTCCCTATTTTACTATGTTTTAATATTTATTAAACTAAAGTACCCTTCCATATTAATGAACATATTGAACTAATTTTTCCTTCAGCATACTCACTTCATCACTATTCCATCTATTCGATACTACTGGGCGGAGGCGTTTGACACACACCACTTCTCTCATGTCCTCGTAAGAAGGATCATTTGGCACCATGTCATAATACGGCAACTGATACTCTTCAACAATACCTGGAGATAATTGTGAAAGATAAAAAACCATTTAAAAAATCAAATAAATCTATACATCTACTCTGAGATCTCCTTAGTTGGGAGCAAAAGTTAACTCAACTTTGTACCAAGGGAAACCCACCACACTGTTCTACTCTGATAAAAAGCAAAAATTTCACTACAGCGATCAGACATTTACCAGAAAACCACCAATATTATGAATATTAAGTTTAATAGCCACAATAATTCCTTGCAGTCCCTTTGACTTTGATACCCAGTGCAGAATTCAACATCTTCTAATCCACCACATGCTACAAAGAAACAGGGAGAAAACATGAGATGGAAGAAGAGGAGAAAACAAGTGAAGATCTATCAGGTCACAACAGAAGCTGATACAGCAGGCTTGTTCTGTTATTTCCTGGAAAAGTACTGTTAAAGTGAGACAAGGGCCTGGCAGATTTTATACAGAATATTTAAAAGTTTACCTCCTGTGACACAGCGCCGAGCCATTTCCCAAATGATCAGCCCAAAACTGTAGATGTCAGCCATGATGTATGGTTGGAAATGGTTTTTATTTAGGCTTTCATCTAGGACCTCTGGAGCCATGTAACGTTTTGTTCCCACTCTAGTATTCAAGGGAACATCAACTTCGTTTGTGTCACTATATGAAAATATTAAGAAGTTAGTGAATTGTGGACTATTACAAGACATGGTATGAAATCTTGTATGATGCAATCACTACACGCTGCAAAGCTCTCATTTACAAATTAAATTCTTCCTTTTATTTCCCTCTCAATACTACACTTACAATACCTTGTACCTCCCTGAAAAAGATTATCTAGAAAAACAATAGTGAGTACAGAAGTTGACAGTTTACTGCTTCTTTTGCAAGACACTGAAAATACATATGAAAAAACTGACTTAAAAAAAACTATAAAGATGAGTATATTTGGTAACAACTCAGAAGATTATTTGCAAAGGCTTATACTTTCTTTCTGTTGTATCAAAGGACAATACTCTGGCTCCATTGAACTTAAAAAAAAAAAAAGAAAAAGCATTTGATAACACTATTATAGTATTACTTCTTCAATTAAGTTTCAACTCCCTTTACACTGTTTAAAGTTTCTGCGAGATAATTTATAATGAAACTACATGATAGCAATTACTATGAAAGGCCAGTTTCATGTAACAAATGAATCGGTCTCTTCTTCCTTTTCTCTAACGAAACTACTTTCCACAAGAGTAGTTTTTTCATTGTTCTCTTACCAACCTACTTTCATCTTGATGCTTACCTACATTCAAAGGAAGAACAGCATTTTACTCTCAAAACTGAAAAAAACCTGAAAGCATGCAACCAACTGACTCCAACTTCCTTTTAAATTGGATAACTGGCACATTAAAAGAAAAAAAATATAGAAAAGTTTTCTCATTATAGAGGATTTGTTCATTTACCTGTTAAATTTGACTGCAAGACCCAAGTCAGCAATGCAGCAGGTTCCATTTTTCTTTATCAAGATGTTTTTACTCTTCAGATCCCTGTGTGCAATAGCAGGCTTGCCTTGTGTCCCATAAATTTCTGTGTGCAGATGGCACAGACCACACGCAGCAGAATATGCCAGTTTGAGGAGAGCCCTGTTGTCTAGTGTAGTGCATTTCAGAAAATCATACAATGATCCATTTTCATGATAATCTGTAATCAAGTAAAGCTGTGTCCAGGAGCCAGTGCCTTTAATATCTGCAGCTATGAAACCTATGAAATATACAAAGTTACAATTTATTTGTACATAAATTTTTTACGCAACAGATTTAGTAAGCATTCCTAAAGCTGTATTCTCTTGGACTGTATCAAAAAAAGTACCTGTTCCCCTTTTGAAAACTAATAATGTAGAAGCTCAGATTTCAACCATACATGAGTTTACCATTCCAGTCTTCCAGTGAAGAGACTGCAGACACGTTTCCAACCAGAAGCAGCAAGATTCTACCCTTCTATTAACATTTTGTTAGCATACATTAAGGGACACCCATCTCGTTATTTCCATAGAAGCTGCCATATATCCCTCAAGCCACCTACTAAGAATTCCTCCTCCTTCAGCCACACACAAGCCCCCCCAGCAGCCAAACAATGTACTGCTTCCTCACCAAGGATGTTTTCATGCCGCATTAAAACAGTTTGGTAAATCTCTGTTTCTCGAAACCAACTGGCTTCTTCTGTGGTGAAAAACACTTTCACTGCGACTTTTTCACCCCTCCACTTGCCCATCCACACTTCACCATATCTTCCTTTTCCAACCTGCCTCACCATCTGAATTTGTTTGGCAATAGTGCGCTGAACCTAGGGAAGAAAGAAAAAATTAAAAAGAAAAAAAAAAAAACAAACCCCAAAAAAACCACCAAAGAAAAGAGGGAAAGGTGGAAGAGGGAAACCCAACAATTAACCAAAAGCACCTGGACAAGCTGCCTCTCAAGCTTGGACTGTTTTGAATTTTCATCCCATGGTAAAATTTGTTCTTAATTAGTTTCCGGTATTCCCATTTCAAACTCATTACTGCTGCCTCCAAAGAAGAATTGCATAACAAACCCAAAAAGATTACATCAGCTCAACCTCTTATTTAATTCAGATGCATTCTCTTGCATTCTATTTGTTTCTATTTTACACATAATTACAGTCATCTGTCTCACTGGCTAATTTTTATGCAAGTATAATATAGGATGGTGAATCAAGAATTATGGACAACCATGAGCCAATAAAAAGCATATGTATTTTATCGGACAGTGGACCCTAAGAAAAAAAATAGCTTTGAGTTTGCTCAATTCAATACCTGTATTATCCATTTTTATCTTTATGTCTACACACTCCAATTTTTCTTTAAATTTTGCTGATGTCAACAGATTTTGTAACATATAAACTAATTTTGCATTTCATTTTAGTTAATTATATGAAGATGGGCTTTTGTACATGTCTAGTTTGTACCATATCTTTCACAGTAATTGCATATAAAATAATTAACATACTGTATGGATAAACTGCTTTGTTCTAGGCATTAGGTACAAACCAGACTTTGTGTTCAATGGAGAGAAGTTCAGTGAAGAAAAATGTTTATGATTTACCAACAACGGTAGTCCTGATCCACTCCCAGAACTCTGTGACTGGTCAATCAGGTCTTTTAATGACTCCCCAGCTGGAATAAACGCTTCATCTTGTTCCAGGTCACGATTATAACAGTGTCTCTTTGCCATCGACTTACAGTAATGCCTGAGGAAGTAAGAGGAGAAGTTAAGATGAACTCCAAAACAGTCTTCAAAATATGTAGTAAATTGATTTAGGAAAAAAGCTATTTAAATGTACAAGTTTTGTCAAAAGAAAAATAAACCATCAGGTTTTACTGTATCCTTTTTTTTCCAGAAATGTAACTTACATAGTGTTTTAATATTAAGGAGTTGTTGTAATGCGAGTAGAGACACGTCAGTTTATTATGAGTCAGGTAGAAACCTAGCATTTTTAATACTCAGATCACAGCCAGTGTTACTAGCCACTGGTTTTGGTTTAAACTAACAGACTGAACCCTGAACCATGGCAGGCGAGGCTGACACATGCACGTTTCTGCTGAAACTGTTAGAACAACGATCACCTCTGGCTCAGGGCTGGAGCTGACAGCAGCAGGCACAGACTCGGAAGCTGCACCCGCACGAACTGCCATAGCTCAGCTGATCAATTCTTTTGTTTTGAAACACAGCACAAAAAGGAAAAGTTGTAAAACACATCCTTGTCACTTTAGGTTTGCAAAAGCACTTTACAAAGGCAAATCTCAGAAGCAGATGGAATTTAACCATCAAAACTGACTGAGGATTCGAGAACACAAAAAGCATTAAGATGTTCCTGTTAACCGGATGCTATGGCATCAAAGGTATATGTAGCCTAGAAAACTGTAAACACTTTGTAGCCAAAGGAAAGGATCAAATTCCTTTAAATTCTATGCTGTGAACATTTCATTTTACCTAGCAATGCAAACTGCTATCCACAGAAATGTTAAATTAAATTACAGCAGTTTCACTCCCTATCTATTTTTGTCAAAAATACATATGATTAACTGAGGAGGTTTACAAAATAACTGTTCTGTTTACACTCATTTGACAAATTAAAAACATTGTCAATAAAAAAGCACTTTCCTTACTTGTAACAAAAGCAGCTAAGTAAGATGATCATGACAATTATGCAGACTGCCATAGAAATCAACACTGCCATCCACCGAATGCTGCCATCAAAAAGTCCATCTATTGAAAAAAAAAAAAGTTTCCAAAGTCTATTAATTAAACATCTATTGTAAACAGTTTATTTCGGTACAGCATTTTCAGACACTGTGTATATGAATGTGCACAAACTGAAACACAGGAGGTTTTGTCTGAACATCAGGAAAACTTCTTTACTGTGAGGGTGACCAAGCACTGGCACAGGTTGCCCAAGGCGGCTGTCGGGTCTCCCTCCCTGGACATACTCCAAAGCCACCTGGACATGGCCCTGTGTAACCAGCTCTAGGTGGTCCTGCTTGAGCAGGTGGGGTGGACCGGACTATCTCCAGAGGTTCTATCCAACCCTCAACCCACCCGTGATTCTGTGCCAGTATGTGGAGCCACTTGCAAAACACCAGAAAGGAGTAAGACAGCTGATGCATATAATACAAACATATGAAATTACACAAAATTTAGAGTGATTTAGTATCAAAGTAAGTATTTGCACCAGAAAAGCAAAAATAATTTCATCTGAATGGCAACAGAAAAAAAAGGATTTAACTTAAGTTTTTGGGATTGTTGGTTTTGGTTGACTCTTGTTAGTTTGTTCTTAGAAATAGAAATGAAAGATTTACAGCACTAAGATTCTGAGAAGGTATTAAGCAGCAGTTAAACCAGTACGACTTGTCTAGCAACGAATGGGTAAGTGGATGAAAATATAAACTTTTTCACTGGGAACAGCAGAAAGAAGAGAATAAACTTACAGTAGACAACAGTTAACAATGTCAGAATATTTTTTTTTTTAAAGATAGATTCATCATGGCAAAAGCACAGCAGAGATTAAGAAAACCATTTCAAAAAGAAAAGAAAACAGGCTGTGGAAACAGAATAAAAACAGATCAAAAGATCACAGGCAGACCAAGATCAGAGCAAACTGAGTAAGAGAATAAAAATACCATGAGTGACTGATGGAGATAAATATTAACTTGGAAGTGGCAGAAAAGCAAAACTGGAAACAGAGTATGAAGTGTAGTACAGAGCTTCATATAAAATTACTCAGTAAGGAAAAAACAGATTTGTGCAATACTGCAATTACATCTTCTCCTTATTTTTATCTGTTGATCAGGAAGAACGGAATCCACATAGCAGTTATTAGCAGCACTGTGAACACCTATGAGCTGTTTACCTGCACTATCAAGTGGTGGTAATGTTGGCTGTAAATCCTGATTGCAGAAATCAGTTCGACAGCATTCAATTGTTCGACGTAATTGTGCTTTTGGCGAGTCCTGTTGAAGGAGAATTGAATAAACATTCAGATTTTGAAGTGATCAGCTGGGACAGGGACAGGTGATGCTACTGATGCAACATAGCACAGACAAAAGTTAAGTTATTTCATTTAAAAAAAACAGTTCAACCTCACCATGTGATATATGAGAACTTCACAGTGGCAGACAAGCGTCATCTAATCTCTTTGGGTGCATACATTCCATGTTCACACTTTTTTATTTTTCATGGAACTTTTACTTGGTGCACAGATACAGATGGTTCCCACTTAAGTCGCTATTTCACACATTGCAAAATTTTTAAGATTGGTCAAAAGCAGTTAATCATACGTTAAACAAATACTGCTCAAAACAAAAATCCCAATCCCTTTAGAAGTCTTTCTCTTGCACTCATCATGGCAGCACTGTTTGCTTCAAAAACATCTTCAGAACACTATATAAAAGATGTAAAAGCATGAAGATTGATCTGAAGGTGAAACACTAATATAAATACAGGAACAATTTCATGAGGTCATTGTGATACCTCATGTCTGATTTGCACTAACTCCGAACAGTCACAGCTGTAACTGAGGTCAACAGTGCTTTCAAAACGCAGTGCTACTGACAGCTACGTTACATAGGAACTCAAGTCCTAGAGATTTAAAATTGAGTGTCCAAAACAGTGATACTGGGGGGAGGGGGAAATATCCCAACTGGTGATTAGCTCTGAAAGCTTTGTTTAAAGTAAGCAACGTGACAGAAGAAAAGGCAAAATCCAGTCTTCCAAGGCAATATCCATTTGCCCAGCTAGCACTATATCCCGTCTTCTAAAAAAATCTTTGCTTTATTAACCGTGTTTTTCAGTTCCAACTTTTGTAACAGATTAAGAAGTTCTAACGGCAGCAATCTGCTTAATTATATGCCTTGACATCAAAAGCAACTTATAGCCATGCAATTAACGAGACATAACTCTTCTAGAAAGTGGGGAAAAAAGAAGTTATACATTGAACAGGAAAACATACACATTTGGTAAACTGTGTGTACATGCCCATGAAACTATGGGAGCTCTTGTGTAATCTATGAAGGCAACTCTCTATGATTATGCTCTTCTGTCAAATCAACTGAAGAAAACAAGAAATGCCAAATGAAAACAATCAAGAAATACTGCATTCAAACATTCAAACTACTCAGATCAATTAGATTGACTCTAAAGCTGTCTCATCAACTTAGAAAACAGCTGACAAAAGTAAAGGTTGATATCCTCTGTTCTTTTTGTCAGTGGCTTATAGATACTTGCAGAGAACTCCAACAAGCTAGGATCCTATTCCAATCTTTGCTCAAACACCATTAAGTGTCCTTTCTGTCACTACTCACCCACAACTGTTCTGTTCCGTTCTCCTCCGTGGAAAATGGCAACATGTAAAATTCTGTGACTGCGCTTGTAAACCACAGAGATATAAACTGCTTACAGTACATCATCTCTAACCCTACACGCTCTCCATGGAGAAAGATCTTAAATTGTAACGATAACTCATTTTTTTACCTTGCACTGAAAGTCTGAACCTTCATACTTCATGCAGCCAGAAGCAAGTGTGGGTTCTCCATGTTCATCTTCCTCAATGATAGCAAAACAATGTCCATTAGTTCTGGAATAAACATATCAACTGTGCTTTACCAATATGTTCGTTGTTTAATATGCAGCATTAGTTGACCATGAACCATTAGTAATACTACAATGGCAACATCTAGAAAAATTCTTCTTCAACATAGCACTTAGATACAGTTTGAGAACAAAAGACCCCCGCAGCAATTTCAAATAGAACACTGTGGGGATATTCTGTCTTCTACTTCCTCACCCCACTTCAAGATTGCTTATATCCAACCACACGCACGCAGTTGTTCAGAAAAAGCTGAGGGGGTGGAAGAGCTGAAATCTGACTAAAAAGGCTTACCAACTACAATTTTATAGGTTAAAAGAAAAATAAAATTCACTTGTGTCTGTTCTTGAAACTGCAATGATAAACTCTGGAAGTCTCAAAGACAAGTTCCAGTCAAAAGCTCAGCTATGCTCTTCTCACATAAGGTCTCTCAAATATTCAGCCTTTAGGGCAAAACAAACAAAAAAACCCCAAACCCACTTTCTGAAGTTGACAGTAACAAACAGATTACATTCTTTCAAAAAATGGCACTTCAGTTGCCCATTATCTCTTTATACAAATGCTTTTTGATTTCTATGCTACATGAAAATATCAACAATATTTGTAAAGAATCCCAAATGAATTTGCAACAGTGCTTTCAACACCTGTTTTTATTAAGTAAATAAAATTCATTCATCCCCTGAATGCACGTACTAAGGAACACAAAGCCAGAAATATTTTTGTTTGCCTAAAATTTTTTATTTATATCAATGTAAAGAAATGCAGATTTGGGAAGCTTAATGCCATAAAATACCCTGTATATCACACTACATGAGTGTTATTAACAGTTTTATTTTCAGAATAATAATCTATACAGCCATTAGTTCAAGGGCAAAAAATAAGGCCTATACTGGCTGCATACACTAGAGGGCGACCAAAAGCAAAAAATAAATGACCACAGGAACCGAAAGACAAAACACTGGATGGTAACTGAACGTTTTCCAGGTGCAAAACTATGTTTGTAAAATACTACCTGTGTTTACGTTTAAAAAGACAGTAGTGTTAAATCCCCCTGCTTGGGTTCCACAAAAACTACTTTATCTGACAAGTGACAGCTTTAGAGAGGCTTAATATTATGTGTTAAAGTGAAGACTCAAAGTGCAGTAACGAGTAATATGTTTTCTATTAGGTATCTTTATATTAAGTCTAAAGCAAGAACACATAAGGGCCTTAAACATGGAACTGCGAATGAAGAGAAAAAAGGAAAATAAGGATATGTCACGACACGAAAAAACCATCTTAAGCTAGGACATAATAAGTGCTTGAGTCTGCTAGGATTCTTATGTCTGTCAAAGTTATAACTACCCTCCTGTCCCTTTACGTTCAGAAGCTTTTCTTTTTTTTCCCCTGCCTTTCCCTCATACTCTACAACTAATGAACACATAACAAGAAGAATTCTCAGTAAAGAGCTATCTTTTGACATTACCTTTTGACTACTGACTGAGGAGATATTAGACTAAGGAAGCAGGTTCAGATTCGGGTCATTTAATACTCACTCAGCTGTAAGATGCTACAGGTTACTTAAAACCTCAGTCCTTCAAAGCAGTTGCTGGGGGTAAAAATTACTTGTAGCAAACGGTTCTAAGGTATGGTGAAAGCAGCATTGTTTTCATACAGATGACCGTGGATTTTAGTGCCCAGCTCTCCACAGAAACAGTGAGTTTCTAATCAATTATGGTTAAATCACCTGACAGAACCTCAGTCAGCACTCTAGAGATGTTTGCTCTCTCGCAAGCAAAAAACAGCCTCTTCAAAGAGCCGCTTCTATCCTGCATGCAATACTTACATGCAGGTATTATTAATAGCATCATCTGGACAATGTCCTGAGCAGTAGCACTTAAGAAAAGGTAAAGTGTCCTCTGGAGCAAGAGTTACTCCATTTGCTTGTTTCTTTTGGTCAGGATTCGTCTTCATTCCTGTGCCATGAAGCATGCTGTCTCGATTTTGACCTGGACATTTAAAAAAAACCAAAGACAATATTTTTGCATCTCTGATAACTGTTCAGGAGCTTTACAGGCAAACCATGACAACAGAATAATTACATTAACAGATAATTCAATTATACAAGACATAGGAACCTCCTCTCCCAATGTTATGGCAGAGACCTGAGTTAATCATTTTATTCCAGAAATACTTAGTTCAAATATTTTGTATCTTAACAGCAGATCTTCCAACCATAATTGATATGAAGAAGACAGTTCCCCTTTTTGAGGTGGGGCAGAAAAGTAGTGATGTAACTGGTAAGAATTTTCTGAAGAAAGCCTTTCTCATTCATTTGTTTAGAAAACCAAAATGCTGACTGCTTGATAACCACAACAGTATAATTTTATGCATGACTGAACATACTTCATATGCAATTTTCTAATTTTCTGAACTGAAGTCATTTTTTACGGATTCACAGTCTCACAGAAGAGCAATAATAGCTCCAAAATCTGTCAGGTTTTTTGATCTCTGCATACGTTAGTACTTCAAAACAGAGCTAAGTAGATCTTGTTTGCAAATTAAATTTCAGTAAATAACAGGAACATCCACATAAATGAGCTTTCAGAGACTAAAAATAGGGCTAAATCACATTCCAAGTAACCCTCAATTTCTCAACAGTAGTAGAGTTGAGCGTGATTTGTTCTAGTTCATATTAAAGTGCTTTTGTGAACGCAGGCATTCAGAAGAAAAACTCCATCCGTTTTCTTCTTAGCAAAAGATATCCAGAAAAAAAATTAAGGAACATTATCTGCCTCATTTCAAATATGCTTTGTAACCTCTATATGAGATGAGAACATCTTCATCCATCTCCTCCAGCTTTATCACACACAATTTTAACCAACAGAAAAACTCTTTCTGTCCATCATCTAACAGTATTCTTGGCCCTAAGTCCTCAAGGTGTGAGCCAAACAAAGCTAGCAGAGTTGTGAAGAGACTATCACCCACATTGACACAATTCACAGCAAGCCTCTGGGGGAGGCTCAGTATGCAAGAAGAGAACAGCCAGTGAGGACCAACAGAAGCTTTTACAACTTCAGTGATAAATAAAAAGGTGGAGGTACCTCAGTACTGCTCAAGAAGATTTTACTCATGATAAAAATTGCAATTTATCTAAGAATTAGAAAAAAAAAAAAAAAAAGACCAGGAAATTCATGGTCTCCTTAAACTAAACCCACCGAACGCTACCTGTAAAGTAATGAGAACATTGCTCTCCCGTTGTACTTTGCTTGAAAGATGTGCAGAAAAACTTGATTAAAACCCTGTGCAGATACCACCCTCTGGGGGTATATCACTCTATTGTAACATCCACTATATCATTCAGCCAAATGTGCGATTAAGTATTTGTGAAATTTGATCTTACTGTCCCGAAAAAAGCAGACTTGCAGATTTCCTTCTCCGATTAACACAGCACACCCAGAGCATTGCCCCGATTTAGCAATTTCCCTTGAAGTAATGAAACTGCCCTTTTCAGATACAACTAAGTGCACATCCTAAGAACGTACAGCACCATTTACCTAAACCCTCAAATCACTTAGCCACATTTTATTTGGAATGTAGTTTTCAAACACTATTTCAGTAATGCCAGAGTTAAATCTTCCTGATACGTACAAACTGTTAACAAGAAAGAAGCTCCAATGCTAGAATAACACAGCGTTTACCTGTGCAATAGGTATTTCTAACAAAAAAGAATTTTGCACGTATGAAATAGCAGCTCCTCCTCTCTCTTTCTACTGATTTCCTCCCAGCATAAACTGAAAGCTCATTTTAATGCTGTGCTACCGATGTTACACAACACCCTGTATTCACATTTAAGAAAGCCTTACCTGCTCAGGGAACAGGTAATTCTACTTCATATTTAAAGGAAAAGCCACTGCATATGTACAAATATTGTCTTTCCTTCTAAGTTTGTGGAACTACTTAGATACGTTTCCTATTTAATGTTATAAAACCCCCTTTATCTTCAGGGACATTCCACATGTTAAAAGTCTGAATACTTTATTATCTGTGTCTCTCAGTCACTCATCCATCTTCCCACCCTGAGCACCTAATGCAGCATCTTTTTTCAATTCGTTAAAAGAGAAATCAAGGAACCCTTAAAGCATGGCTTCTCCTAGCTCAGGAGAGAAAGAACAAAGTTTTTATGTAGGTCTCAGATCTTTTAAAGCAGTATTATTCTTTGTAAACTAACACTAAAGCATGACTTCAGGCATACCAACCTTTCATACTAAACCACAGATGAAATACATTTTTCTTCTTAATTTATTATGATAGATTGTACAACAAGATTTATGAAGAACACATATCAAATAAAATCCAAAATAGATACCATACTTTCAAAGAGCCGGCATCTTTGCCTTTCGTACAGTCTATATAGGCAAAGATGTTTATTCAAAGCAAAACCAGACTACAATTTCATTATCTTTGTAATGCGAAAGAGAAATAATGCTCCATGATAGCCTGTTTTCATCTTACAGGTAATATCTGAATTGTACAAAGAATGGAAAGAAAAAAAATAAAACCCAAAAAATAACTTTCTTGCATTTTTACTTTGTAAGACTGAGTATCCAGGGAAGGAAGAACAAGGAAAATATTTAGACTGTTTGGGATCACTTCAGATGAAAGATTTTAATAGCCCCCATCTAGATATTATCCCTAACTGTCCTTTACTGCAGTACTACAATTTCTCCTCAGCATTTCAAGAAAGATTAGTGTCTACCTTAAAGATGTTAGGTATGGGAAAGGGAGCTGAATGTGGAAAATGACTTGGCTTCCATCCACCTGAGATGTTAAGAGAGCAGGTCAGGGTCTGAATGGGGTCACCGGATGCTCCATTGCTGTTTTTCCTGGTTAACAGATACTGGGTAAATGAACACATGTGAATGAAGGGTATGCCTGAATGGCATCTTGCTTCAGGAACTACCCGACCTTCTTGCACCAGTGCTCTCATTACTCCCCCCGCTCCGAGCTCCACCTCTCCAACATTCACACTGCTTTATCTTCCTTCTGGGAACAGGACAGAGAACGGGAGGATCACGTTTTAGAGCTCCTATGACACTGTACTACTCGATGACGTAATTAATGGGCTTCTCTTCCATGACACACGCAGTTGTCAGTTCTGTGGTGCAGCTAAGAAACACACACAAATCTTCCATAACCTTCAAAGGTGTCAATGCTATGCATTAATATACACAGCTTCAAGAGGAAAAAAGTTTGCATTGAAATACAGTACCCAGGGATTTCAGGCACAGCAAAGCTCCTTTCACCAGTATTTCCCACCCTCTGCCTGTAAACTGCACAGGGCTGCTGGGGCAAAATAACATACAGTAGCAGCAAATCAACTGACACACACTGGAGGCCTCGTTCAAGATGCTGGACCAGTTTCAGCCTCTTTGTCCAGCCTCAAGAACAATAGTATCATACACCTTTAAACATACAATAATGTCTCTATAATGTATACTGCACCACATTGCAAAAACTTACAACATTCAATGAAATATCAGAGTGATCATGAGCTGGAACATTCCCCTCTTCTCACATAACCACAGTGTAAGACAATAAAGAGAAATAAGCTGACAGGACTTCAGGTGTCCAGTTCATCACTTGCTCTGGCCCATCACAACAACGTCTCATACAGACTGCATAAATTTTAAATTCCCAGAAGTGTGAACAACTGCTACAGATAAGAAGGCATTAAATGGCTTTCTGTTTGAACTTTTTTAATAAAAAAGAACAACTCCTGCTAATGTATCACATCCAGCCCTTGATCAAAAAATATAAATTCTTCAAAGAACTGCTTCTCCTAATCATAGAAAATAAGTTAGATTATAAAAGTTATTTTAAAGAACAACAGTATATTAAAAATCCCACTACATTAGAAAAGTAAGCCTTCTTGAAAGCATGGCTTCATATACTAATATTAATATGGATAATCTTTAAAAGGTATTGTGTGTGACAGTGAAGCGTTATTAACCACTAAAAACTGAGCTAACTTGGTTGCAACTCAGTGCCACGATACATACATAATTTTATGAAGTCTTCTGATTTAAGAAAAGATTTGTACAACCCATAAAAAACCAGCTCTATTAAGAAAGGCAGAGACAGAGCAGTAAGTGAAAGAATACCCATACAAAAGCTATAGTTTCTTACTGAACAGTATCCCCTCTACCTCCACAAATGAAGCTGTAGTGCTAGAACTAGTAGCCTACAGCATTAAAGTTGTTCCAATAGCTTTCTGAATCCATACTGGTATAATTAATATAGTTGTTCCACATAAAAACATTTTTACTCCTGAGTAAATTATCCTTAAAAGGGATTTATCCTAGCAGAACTACAGTACTCTCAGCATTTCTTTGTAGCTATTCTGATTCAAGCCTGTAAAACCCAATAAATCAAATATTTTAATAAAAAGAATCTTTGCCAGAAGACCACCTTCACCTGCCTCCCTGCTGATGCTACAGCTGTTCGCTGGGGCTAGCTGATGCTCAGGGCATGCCCACCCACCCACAGAAGATGGAAGTCATACCAAAGCTCTTTATGTTAGATAGGCCTGCCTTAAGAAAAAGACATACTTTGAACTATTTTTGTGGTAGTTTTAAACTCCTTTTCTGGCTTTAGGATCCAGATACTGCAAAATCATCCACTCCAACAAGGACATTTCACCTTTCTGCTCATCACAAACTTTCATAATGATTTAGCATGTACTGCTATATGAATTAAACCTTGGTACAACTGATAAAGCTTGAGAAAAATATTAGTACTTTCTCTTAAAACACAAAATAGTTAAAAAAAAACCCAGAAAAAACAGTCTTATGAGTGCAAAGAAAATATCTTAAATCCTTCTACGAGCTCTATGTCTGGCATTTTAACCAGAATTATGCCCATAGTGCTTTTTTATATATCAAGCCTGTGATCTCTGAAGACCAGGCATGTTAGAGGTAGCTTCATCTAGCAGAACTGGTTCCTAAAAATCACAGCATGTTCCCAGACTACTTGTTTAAAATCTCTAGCACCTTCCAGCTCTCCCAGGAGCTACACTGGTGCTCAACACAGACAAACAGCAACCCCCAGTCTCTGCTCCCACTTCCGTTCCCCAAGAGCCACTTCTGCAGACTACTCTCTGTTTGTATGTATTCATACAAAAGCCACAGACAAGAAAGTTTTAAGTGTATTTTACTTTAAAAAAAAAGTACACTGCATTCTAATTTAAATTAAATGGACTCTTAAAGAATAAAGTTGCTTAGAACTAAAATTGAAATTGTAATACAGAAATATATAACCTTCTATTAATCCACCAAAATAGCTTTATTCAGACAAATATTTAACCATACATGTTTGCTGCCAATATTTTAGACAGATGTAGCCATTGGGGAAATCACTGGTAAACAGAACTACACTGTCCTCAAGCAATAGATCAGCTTCTGACAATTTTAAGTTCCTTCTGTGCATTTTAGAATATCTTTTTTATTTCAGATTATTTATATGTTTAAATTCAGTAACTATTTCACCTGAAATTCAGAAAGTGCATAGAAGTAAAAAAAAAGTATTATCCTTTTATATATCAAGTCTTTGAATAAAAGTATGACAATGAAATCAAATCTCAACAGATTTTTTTCTCAGTTCACTAACAGACAATGCCAACTTTAACAAGTCACTTCTAATACTGAATATTAACACTTATTATTTTAAAATTTAACTTTTAATAAACCTTTCTTCATACACATTGAATACTATTAACACATTTTTAGTCAACTAATTTACAAGGATTAAAATACAGGTCTTTTGCCATGTCTGAAGAACACATAAAGGTGTGATGAATCACATATCTAATGTTACATCATGTAGTAAACTGACAATAATGAAGTACAAAAATTAGGAGAACGTGTTTAAGTATACATTCAGTTCTTAAACTACTCCATTACAGGTATTGATTAGTTCTGCTCATCAATGCATTATAAAAACAAAGCACAAACACTACTTGGAAGTAAAACTGGTTATGTGAACAAAAGACCTGCACTAGTGGGAAGACAAAAGTGTGTTTGTTTACCACAGACATCAACTGCATTTGAAGCTGGTAAACTCTTGCCGCAGATAAGCAAACGTAGGTGGATGAAGATGCAGGGCAAGTCACAGGCCTAAAGATATTGCGAGGGCCTTCCACAGTCAGAAGGGAAATACAGAAATGTTTTTCTTGACAAGGTTGCCATTAAATCTCACCATCTGCTACCCAGGTTTATTTTCGATCATTTCTCAACAGAAGTGAGCAAGTCCCATAACCTACAAAGCAGACAGAATCCAAAGGGTAACCACAGTGTCCCCCTGCTCTGTAGTACCAACCCGAGAAACAGCAGCTGCTCGCCAATAATGTCATGGAATTGCCTCCGTTTTCTGCTGTTGTTGTAAGAATATTTTCACATTAATCAACACATGCACCCACTTGTTTTTTAAACTTATCTCCTAAGGAATCTGGTGTGTATATCTACATGCACATACACAGACAGACTTGCTATTATCATTCTGTCAGGTCTTGGTAAGCCCCGAAATTCCTACCATTTTGAAGAAGCCTCCAAAACAAGTGAAGGCGCAAACCATTAAGCTGGGTGCCAGTCACTGAAAAGTACACATGCTGGGCGCTTCTACTTTCTCTGCTTTTCCCTCCTCTTTCTGTAAATCACATGAATTCTCTTCAATTCCTCATACTGTGTCTTCTCCACCTCTATTGCTTCCTTGATGATGCATTTCTGTAACATCTTGCATATATTTTCCTTAAGGAAAGTATTTTTTTTCACTTTTTTTTAGACTTTTCGTTTTGGATTTCCTCTTTCCTATAAAAATTTCAAATACTCGATGACTATCAACTCTAGTCTGTCTTCGCCCCCAAGCACAACTTCTTCGTGACTCTAGCAATGAGCAGAGAGACTGGACTGTTTTTCTACTCACCACCCCTAGAAACCAAGTATATTTTATATGTTTGAAGACAAGCCCTTAGGCAGCTTGCATCAAAGAACCAACAACATTTTGGCAAGCTCAACTTTCCCATGGCTTTCAGAACTCGCTCAGTATTGATCTAAAGTCAGAAATATTCCTAAGAAAAGGCAATTTCTTCTTTAGAAGCTGAAAAAAAAATTCACAGGATCTTTAAACTTAATCTAGCTGTATTATTCATTAGAAGTTATTTATTGAAGCATTACTAATAAATGTGATCATGCAAGGAGTTAATGTAACTTAGTTTAAGTCACCACAAGACCTGTATATTTGTATTATTTTTCTATCTGTACCTAGAGAGAAAAAAAAAATTGCTCCTGCAGCTACTATCGGCTGAGGAAAATGCTGAATATTGAGACCAATGCAACAGAGTAACCATGATTCCAGGAAAAAAGACAAAGCATATCACTCCTAACCTCTTCAAGGGAAGAAGCTGGTATCTTCTGCAAAAAGTAGCAAAACTGCTTGAATACTAGTAGAATAAGCTCCACTGCAAATTGCTATGTCTGAGAGTATTTCAGAGTGGAAGAAGTCACCTCTTACCACCACGTAGTCAGAGCAGGACCAACTTCTAAGCTAGACCAGGTTGTTCAAAGTCATTCTGGTCAAGTTTTGACTATCTCCAAGAACAGGTATTGCACAGCCTCTCCAGGCAGCCTGTTCTAATGCTTAACCACATTCAAAGTGAACATTTCTTTCCTAATTTTGCACCAAAATTTCCTTCATTGTGATTTGTCCTGTTACCAATCTAATCACCTTAGAGCTACCTGTAAATGTTTGTAAATCTGTACTATAAACGTCAACTACACCCAAACTAGATTATTTCTGTCTAAACAGATTGAGCTATTTCTCGCCAATTAAAAAAAAAAAATATGTAGGAAGAGGGACTGGTCTTGAGAATTTCCCTCTCCCAACTTAACTAATGTAATGAAGACAGAAGAATCCTGGATTTATGTCATTTTGTTGCTTTCAACCTTGAAATCTTTGCTGCAATGACAAAACTTCAAACCAAGACCCATGCTCTTCCCTACTCCTGAAATATGTGTGTGCATGCCTACACACACACATATAGAGTGAATTAAGTCAAACATCAGTGCTTAAAGCACATACCTAGAAGTTAGGAGACACTATTCTGAGCCCCTGCAGGCTAAAAAGATGAAAGCACTCAAATAACTTGGCAATTATACAGGAACACTTGTCCAGTTCTGGAAGAAAAGTGTTTACGATTCTGTAGGCTGTACTCCATGACACAGAAATCTTCACTATGTGCATGGCAGCTGCCTGGACTGAACGCCACAGAAAAATCAAAGGGAATAATGGCAGTTTTAAATATCTTTAACAAACTGCAATTCTGCACAGATTCAGAGAGAGAATTTCTGTTCCACAAAAGCTGAGCTGTGAATGTGTGTGTGGGATGGTACTTGAAAGAGCTTAAAGACGATCCTCCTTGCACTGACGCTCTATTGATCTAATTTGAGTCTTAGTGTAGTTGACAGCTCATCCCTGGTCAATTCTGGGTAAGTACCTACATTACTGCTTAATAAAGGTTTGGGTTATGTTTCAGGGTACAGTCTTGTGCTCTGCCTAAGGGCTTCCCCCTACACAGGTTAGAAGCTGCAGCAATTCCCAAATGGACCTTGGCACTTGGTTACAAGAGGATAAACACCAGCCCATGGGAAGAGGCAGGATCAAGTGGCTTCAAAGGGGCAAGTCCATTACACGTTTGACGCAAGTCTGCTCTTAAAATCAGCTGTCAAGCTATGTATCAAGCACAGTCCCAACAGACAGCTCTGCCAAGTCCTTTAATCTAATATTGCAGGTACACACCAGAAACAGAATAAATATTGTAATTTGGGTACTTACCAGGCTTCCTCCTCTCCCCATTTTAAAGGGTTCATTGAATCGTTATTCTTGAAAGTAAATAGCTCAAAATAACATATCAAAATAAAATCAAGCACTAACCAGTAATTGATAAGTATGAAAAGAAAACATAAAGCCTTTTATATTCAAGTATTAAAATTGCAGTACCAAATCAGTCTTCTCTATTTCCATCAAAATGTAAGGAAAACTCTACGTACTCCACTCCAACATGAGAGGGGCACAGCTGGGAGAACAAGAACTCTTACACGGAGACCAGCTACGGATGTACACGCTTGTACATGCAGAGCACTACTGTTCAGGACCCAAACATGAGAATGTGATACCACTAACAGCTCAGATACCATTCTGCTATTCTGACACTTCTCTGAACTACAAGCCTTTACAGAACCAGATCTGCCAGGTACAGCTGCTAGTAAGCAGCAAGGAAATCACAGTAAAACAGATTTTCCCACAAACTAGTTACAATCTTTATACTTAAGCTTCAGTTCCTGATAAAGCATGAGACAGTCACATTGGTTGGTTCCCAACACTTTTTAGTTCAACCCAATTTGACAGAGGAGTTAAAAGTCCAAACGATAATTGGATTTCCAGAAGTTTTTGATAGCTGGTGGCTGGAAAGACAACAGATATACAAATGGGAATTTTCAATAACTGAAAACCAGGCTATCACAAACATCACATAACCTCACCCAGGCCCATCGTGTAGGCATAACAAGTTTATTTGGATTAATTATGCCACACTATCTCTTGGCTGCTAGGAGTATCAGAAGGCATGGGGAAAGGCATACTGCAATTTCTTCAGTGGGTCAAGTTTTACAGAGATTGAAGACCCACACATACAGGAAACTGAAATTCAGAAAGTCAAACCTTCAATTCTGCTGCTCATAGATCTTGCTCCACAGCGTATTACGCCTTTCTGGCTTTGTCTCTACTTAAAAATTTGCTAAAATAGACCTAATCTATAATCTGTACTACAACAACACGTGACCACTATAATGTCCTCCTTTTCAGGGAAGTCTCTATATGGCATGTCAGGCAGATAAGCTCCCTGCCTGTGAAAGAACAAGAAACCCACCAAACCTCAAACCCCCCAAAAAATACCCCAGTCACTGCAATACACGCCTCTCAGATACAGTGGAAAAACAAACTTCTTTCAACTAGTACATATTTACCTTGAACATGGAGAATGATAAGCAGGTAGGCTCCAAGCAATCGCTCATAAACTCTCAGTCGAGTCATTGTTCACTTTTAATCCTTCCTGTGCAAGGCAACTGCACCTTCTGCTTGACAAGTGTTAAGCTCAGTCTGCTCGGTGAAGCCTAATACAAGATTTGGTGCTTGACTGCAAAGATGATTTTGTAACTTTCCCAACCTCGTTTCCTGAAAGACACAGTAAAACAAAGTGTTAAGAAACTCCTTGCATTTTTGAAACGAGAAAAAACCCTCGAGATTTTTCCACCACACTGACCACAACCATGTGGCTGCAAAAAAAAAAAATTAGAAATGTCTATTTTTTCAGAGGTTAATAACTGAAAACATTAGCCATATTTACTATCCAACTGAACAGCAAGGTTCCTCCAAAATACACATTTTTGGTAACAACCCACAGGAGTGTTTTCACATTCCTATCAAAAATATTATATATGTTAACTCACTAGTGACAGCCATGTATTTTAGACACATATACAGCTATCATGTAATATGAAACAGATTAACACATAAATCTGTTTGAAAACCATTTTCTTTATAGAAATTAAAATTTACACTTATTATTGCTCTTAAAAATGAAACTCAGTGCTGGCTTCTCATAATACTGCAGGGAAAAAAGCAACACCACGTTGAGCCACCCGTCGCAAAATGCTAGCAGAGAAGCTTTATTGCAATAAAAACCCAGCCTCTCCGCTGGATGAAAGCTAAATTTGTATTAAAATAGTTAGTTTACTTAATTTACTTGCAATGTTACTTTTGTCTTCTAGACTAGTACTACATTTTTTTTTAAAAAAGCACAATCTGATTTAACATTTGAATGAAGAAATTAATTTCTCACTTAACATTAACCATATTCCAGTCCCTCTTCCTCTAGCCCACTACGTTACATAGCGTTTTCTGGAGAAAAGCAAGCTAGCTCAGTTCACAAGGCCAGTGAACATTCATTATTAATCTCTGTTAACCCCAATGCAAATTCCCGACACCATTCTGGATTCCCAAGTTTTATGCATATTAATCCCTCTTGAAAAATTATGCTACTATAAGCACATGATATTTGCTCCAAACATAAAATATAATCCTACTCATCCAGTGGATGAGCACACAGCTACGACAGCCAAACTGAGTAAGAAGTTACTTTTCCAGACTGCAGTAGTTGCGGTCACGTTCTGCTTAACGAACTTTCTACCGCGATTCACAAGAGAAGCATAATTGGGCCTCAAAGGACTAAAAAGCAGTTCAAACACCTAAATAGTTAATCGCAACAAAAGCGACGCTGCACAAAGACGAACAGAGGAGTGATTTTGCCTTTCCTCGGCCTCTTGTTTTGGTGGGCTTGACCCCCCTGACCCCTGTCAGCCTGGCGCTGCTCGTGAATGCCACCGCCAGCGCTGGCGCAGGGACGGCCTGCAATTACTGCTGGTGGCCGCTTCCACCATCAATAACGCAATCTGTCTGTCGGCGAGACCCAAGAACTTTCCATTTTAATTAGTGCTTCGGAGGCATTTAACATGGAGGCAAATTAGCGGCCGAGCCGGGAGGTGTCCGTCACTTTCCTTTTCGGCGGGGCCGGCCGCCCTGGACCCCTGCCCTACTTTTCACATATCTCTGACTTCTCCCTAACGGAGTGCCGATGTGGCTCTGCACCGGGGGAAGCCGGGACCGAGCTGTGGGCTGGGCCAGCCGCCTCCCCGCCACCAGCCGACGGCCACCGCTCCCCCGACGCCACAGCCACCCTGGCCTTGCTGTGATTGCCGCCGGGTTATGGCGGGCTGGACGCGGAACCACACGCTTTGCAGGCAGCCTCGGCATCAGTGACTTCAAATTAAACTTCCTGGCGAGGCAGAGGTAAAAGCAATACAGTAACAAGAAATATTCACTCTCTTCAGTGTTTCCTCATCACAAGAAACAGGAGCAGTTCTGACAGCTGACAGGGAGCGTCCTTCTGGCCCTAAAAACATCAGGCCAGCAGCATAAGTCTGTAAGTATTATTGCTTTATTCCATGTTTCAACTGCAATGAACGTCAATCCTAAATAAAACATGTGGAAGACGAAAACTGCCAACAGCTTGTATGTAGTAAAACAACAAATGCTTTATTTCCAGTATCATTTGTGCAAGTCCATCAAGGAAAAACTAAATCCACTATGAGTCTGTTTAAAGTATATTTAAAAATCATTTCTTTCTGTCTTCTCCATGCAGGTTTCAGTGAGGACTACATGTTCTCGCTCTTCCACACTTCCAGATTAGGAGTGTTTTACACTTTCAGACAATTTGTGATCTCACTCCCCCGTTCAGTAAGGTAAGCGAGCACACTGGCACAGAACTTAACATGCAACGTGTATTTACCAAGGGGCTACCCAGTATGTTACCAAAAAATCATGAGGAAATAGAAAAAGAACATTTTAATACAACCCACTTCCAATTTTATGGTGATTTTTGTTCAGTGACACAATTTAGGGCAATTTTAAAAAATGTTGTCCAAGACTATTCAACAATACAACGCTCTCCGCCTAGAACCGGTATGTTGTACCTGAATCTTCCTTTCATTAGTAATTCACTTACCACAGACATAAATGCATAGAAATGTAAATATGTATAAAATTTCTATAAAAACCATGTAACAAAGTGACCCTGAGAACAAGTTCTGTTATAACCCCCCATTTCAAAATCATTCCAATTTGAGAATGCTTCTTAACATTTAAAAGAATACCTCAAAAATGGAAAGCAAAACCCAGCAGGGCTGCAACCCCCCTCTCTTCCCCCAAAACGCACGTCTGATGCCTTAATACTACTGCTTGAGCTGTTCTGCTGCTGCTGCCGCTATCGGGGTGAAGCTCGCCCTCAGCCAGGGCAGCCCCGCGGCTGGGTGCAAGCCTTGGGCAGTTGAGCACCAACGAGCCTTGCTGCAGGCCCAGCACCGACGGCAACGCGCCAGCGTCCGGCGGGCGAGCTCATGCCACTGATGAAAAACTAGCGATGCACAGTACAACGTCCCAGTGTGAACTACGCGAGCCGCAGCGTGGACACAGGTCGTGTTCTTCCACCCACACTACAGCAGCAATGAAGCTGTGTCAAAACCTTGATGTGTATGGGTTGAAGCAGTTTTTTCAGCCACCACAGTAAAATTCAGCAGCTTTCCTGCCGCAGCGATTGGAAGACATTTCAGGCATTTTTCACCCATTCTTTGAACTCTTCTTCCTTTTTCTTATGTAAGCTGCTGAGCTAAACAAAGACAATTAGTTCTCTGTTAGCCTATGTTGCTCTTCTGCAGGAACAAAAACCTTCCAAAAACATTTCATTCTTGAAATCACCTGCCACTCCAACATAGCTATGTAGTTTAACAGCTTAAAAACCCCCGGTTTTAAAGGTTGTTCTAGTGCTTCTAACAAATGCCACACCCCAAAACGACGTTGTTACGACCTTTGTGTATCTTTACTAAAACCAAAACAAACCACCACAACAAAAAGAGACATTGGACAGAACTGAAGAGGCCGCAGGGACAGTTCTTCTGAGCCGTATCTGGATTCCCGTTAAAGAGGAAGGCTGGCAGCCCAGCTAAGGCACACTACCTAAACCGAGCAACAGCTGGCATTTCTCCAAAACCTGACTGATATTAACAGTGTAGAATGACACAACTAAATGACTACTTCAGGTGTTACAGCACCAATTAACACCTGGAATGCTACTCTGCCAACAGCGTGATGCTGAAGGAATTCAAACCCATAAGCCAATCAGTTGATTTCAAAGTCCTCAATCTCTCTTTTTTTTTTCCTTATCGTAGCCATGAAGAAGCATTCAAATATAATCCATTAAAAAGTAATTTATTCATCAATCGTAACACCCAATTTGTCTACAGTGTAATTTATTAGCCCTCCTAAAAATAGTTCATTGCAGAAAATGCCTTTGTTATTAAAACTGTGTGGGATGTTTTTCCTGAACTGGAACTCAGCTGTGAATTCGTGGCACTATCATGGCAGTCAAGCCCTACACTCTGTACAACTCTGAATATATGAAGTCAAAGCGTGCAAGATTTGTCATATGGTCTAAAATGATTCTGCAAGCAGAGAGTTCAATGGTAACTGTTCTTTAGATGTGGCTCCGTAATATTTTTAACAGCATGACCCCCAAACCAAATGAGCTGCACTGTCCCAAATTTCAATAAAGAACGATAGTGCTGAAGATAACAAAGATAGTATTATTGTAAAAGGGGAACACATGGAAAAAAACCCCTGTCGATCTCAGACTTCAGAAGAATTAGAACATTAAATCCATTTCAACAGACAAGATGTTTCAAAACGTTTGCAGCAGTACATACAATAACAAGTAAATGTATTTGCCAAAGGAAAACCTAAAAACATTAAATGCTTTTCCTATGTGTAATGGGTGCAAAAAGTGACTTGGGTAACCTTAAGCATATTAGTTCAACCCCATGTACCGTTTTGAACACAACTTTGAGGTGGAACAGATGCCAGAGACAAACTGGACTGTCAGTCTAAGCCACTATGCAACAACAACTTTTCTATTAGAGCTTAAAGAGTATGATAAGGTGCCAAAAAGAAAAATATTAATTTGGATGAAGGGGGATTGTAAGAACAGTAAAAAATTCACAACAGGGCAGATGACAAGTAGTTTCAAGCACAGAGATTACTTGTGTAGTTCAAATGACATTCAAGGACCTTGATTCTCAAATCAGCCTGCTTCAGGAATACTTGCCCTTTTCATTAACAAACTAAGCACAAAAAGTAAAACTTTGATAAACCTTGCTGACAAACACAAATTGTCAATTCAGCTGAGTGTTATTTTTATGGAGGTAGATTTGGATCACATGAAGAACTGAGGTAACAGACACAGAATGAAATACAACAGGATGAAATTGGGGAAGTTACGCATACTGGGAACTCTGCAGAATTTCTGCTTCACACAGACTGGGAGCGCACGCCTAGGAGAGAGCTATGTCCAGGGACTCAGGTACACTAACCGATTAGAGAACATCAGACACGCCCATGGGATCCTGCTGGGAGAAAGCAACGAACACAACTGTAGCATTTCCTAGGGAAATTTCCCAGAGGAAATGGTAAAACACGAACAGCACATACGCCTAGAAGGACCGATAATACTACCTGGAAAACAGGAAAGCCCTATGAATGGAGGCGAAAAGAAAAGAAAAAGATTAATATAGTGGAAGTTGGCAGGGAAACGATTACTCTTTGAAAAAGTAACACAGGAAAAAACACAAGGAAAAGACAGACAGCTGTTCAACCTGATGAAAATTACTGGTTCAACAACAACCAGGTATTGATTAGCCATTAAAGTTTCTTTAGATCAGAAATTAGAAGACAATCCCTAACCACTGGTTAGAAGGCTCTAGGGCAGATTTTCAAACTAAATAGAGTCCAAAAACTGAATTAGTCTTTAGCTGACAAAGGCCACCATCTCACATAGCTGCAGGTGACAGGATGGGAGCAGATTCTGATCCAGGAGAGCCCTTGCAACTCCATTTTGTTATTCATAATACAAAAAGAGCTATAGTTAACTTCACCTTATTTAAAGTCAAATAATGAAATTTAACCATCTCCATAACAAGAAAGTTCAAATAAAAGTTTCAGATTCTGTGCTGTGTAATTCTGTAAAATACTCATACAAGCCTACTTTTTAAACGTCTTTCCATTATTTTATTGCAAGGCATGCCTATGCAGATTGTAGAAAAGTGACACAGAATCATAGAATCACAGAATAGTAGGGGTTGGAAGGGACCTCTGTGGGTCATCTAGTCCAACCCTCCTGCCGAAGCAGGGTCACCTACAGCAAGCTGCACAGGAGTGTCATACTGAAACAGCTGAACTAGCCATGCTTAAGTGCTGTCAAATGTGTTAAATTAAAACCACAGGCAAGTCCACCAGCAAAATCTAGGATGAAATCCTACAGTTGATGAGGAGACTGCTGGCTATTGCAAGCTAGCTGGCTGCATGGCCATCAACAAAAATTATTTTAGATAAGCCCTATTTGTTTAGGTACTAATCTGTGAAAGCTCACAAAAATAATTCCATAATACACAGATTGTATTAGAATGATTTGAAACTGTTAGTGACTGCATAAATTTAAAAGCCAAAAGATTGTGTAAATTATTTTAATGTTCTTTCTCCCTCTACAAACTGTTACAAAATCTGAAACATTAAATGAAGCACGTGTGTGTGTGTGTGTATTATGCACTTCTCAAAAAAATGAAATGAAAAAAAATATATCTGATTTCTATTTGTAGGACACTTCTAATCGCATTTATAATGCACATACTGCAATGGTGGGCTTGTTCATTCAAAAACGCAAGCCCCTAACAACTGCTTTCTGCAGCAAGAGAGTTCACAGACTTAGAAAAGGACTTCTTAATTTTGAGCAGCTGGAAGAAAAGTCACCAAAATCCCCTTAGATTTTTTTTCTAACAGAAACCTTAGGAAGATTTCACACTGCTTGCAAATATCAAATGTGTTTACATTACAGCAGAATTTAGAAGCCAAACTACTGAATTATGACACATGTGTCTGTTTCATAAACAAAGTTGTTAACCATGAAGAAATTAAAGCCTAGCTGCTTTTTACCGTGCCCAGCACAATTAGGTAATTGGGGACGCCACTCATTGGACTCCTGAATGCCCATATTACTGTTACTCTGGAATTCCAATTAACTAACTGCTACAAAGTTTCTGCCATTAAATTAACAGTAATGAAATTCAGTAAAATTATTCTCCCAGTGCCATCAGGTCTTCAGACACATCCTAGTGTGTTACAAACATGACACCTTCTCTTATTTGAGCATATTCATACAGGACTTCGCTACAGAATTTTTATTCATCTTGACCCACTTCCCCTCTTTCAACTCCAACACTTTGGCGATCAGCGGGCTGAGAGCTTCTGCCCTTAAGCCAACTGGCAAATGCACACCCATGCTCCTTCTACCATAAATGACACCAACTTCTGCTATTCTACCCAGAAGCTATCATTCTTAAATGTTTTTAATATCTATTTATCATTTTTGCTAGTTCCTTACTGTCATACCACTCAATGTGAACGAGGAGAAAAGTCTCCACATGTAACACATTCCACCGCTAAATCTAACAAATCCAAACTGGGAATGTAACTTAAACCTTTTAAGTGTCATTTGCAAAAAAAAAACCAAAACAAACCAAAACCAAAATACTTAAAGCCTTTGTCATTCACTAAACATAAGCAGCAAGAAGAAAAAGTGATTAAAATTGTTACAAATTTCACGTGTCACTACTGAAAATATTATGGTCATACTACACCACCTACAAGGCCAACCACTTATTTTACCTCTGAATTACAATTATTTTATACAAACAATACACTAGGCTGAGGAAGGGAAAATGTTGGGCCTCAATCGTGAATATATGTATTTACTCACTGGTTTTTTTTGGAAGTGAACAACGGACCCTAAAAGCAGGGCCAGAGCCTCTAAAAGCACAAATGCTTTCACAGGAAGGGTTTCTAACGTGCAACATCCCTTTCAGCACTACAAAGACAGCTAATGAATGTTTTCACAACCTTAATTTTTTCATAATTTAAGGACAACTCTTCATTAATCTATGTCCAAAAAAATCCCCAAACCAAAAAACTGACAGGGTAAGCTTCTGTCATACTGAGATCCCACGGTCTTGGCTCGTTTGTCACACCTATACCTCTGCGCAGTCTAGAACAAGAAATTTGCAGCCGTATCTCGTCTCCAACGCGGGGCAGACTGTGCAAATTCCGGGACTCACGAGAGTTCTCCAGAAATGGGGTCTTTGCTCGGTGGCTACAGAGCCAGTTTGTCCTCTCCCGGCGCGTTAAGGCAACCAGTCTCCCATTTCTGGGTTGCTGAATTTCATCACCCTCAAGGCACGCTCCCCCCTCTCGGGTCGTGTCAGCCAGCATCCCC
>Ga0065711_1027738_pt1 | contig 46362 bp, 32 predicted proteins | sample Hoacrofraction12_FD_59098 | JGI IMG/M metagenome (GOLD analysis project Ga0065711, IMG submission 59098) | Hoatzin crop microbial communities from Cojedes, Venezuela - Epithelial fraction 12 v2 (version 2) | ecosystem: Host-associated > Birds > Digestive system > Esophagus > Crop | place... | reverse complement strand
GTGCAGCCTGCTGTAGGTGACCCTGCTTCGGCAGGGGGGTTGGACTAGATGACCCACAGAGGTCCCTTCCAACCCCTACTATTCTGTGATTCTGTGATTCTGTGATTGTGCCCTGTATAGAATAACGATGGGCTATTTGGAAGAGCAGTATTTGCCTGACACGAATATTGTTCTCTTAAGGGTAGACTTTCATGATGATCGATCACGTTATCATGACATGAGTACTCACAGTTACTCGTGGTCACTGCAGTTACGTAGTTCCCTCCAACAGGATATTGTTAAATAAACAATGTTATTTGAGGAATTGGCAGTTTTCTCTTCCATGCTTCACCTGGAGCATATTCGTAGCTTTTCATTCACTGGTATTTTTGCTTTTGCTGGAACCTGCTGTGCTCCCTTCTGAAACTCACAGTTATATAGACCTCTCAGTCAAGCAAATCTGAGATAGTTTGGAGAGGCCTGCCTTTTTTTTTTGTATTCATCAGAGGAAAGGAGGATTAACTAATGTGGGCACTGCAGCTGAGGTTATGGCCCAGCATTGCTTACAAACCGTGGCAAGCAGCATTGTATGAAATGCCACCATTTCTGTAAGCAGGGATGTACATGATACTGAGATGCCAGCACAGCAGGAATATAAGATACTAGTTGCAGGACAAGACGAGAAGTTTATGCAGTTTCTACTGAATAGCTACAGAAGTGGCAATCCAGAGGTAGTTAAATGCAAGGGCTGGAAAAGTAAGCGGTGCATTCCAGCCACTGCGGCTGAGCACTGCTCCAGTTAACATCTCCATCTGAGAACAGAGCTGGAACTGTATCATCAAAACATCTACTTCAGAGCAGAGTAGTAAATTTGCCACCTCCTGGGTTTGAGAGCAAAGCAACCTGTTTGGTCAGGTGTATCTCACAGCATATATTTTTCAGAGTTGTCCTGAATCCAGGATTCCTCTAAGGAAAACTAAATATTAGTCCTGCAGGTTTCGCACAGAGTGGATTAGATGAACTTTCACTCTCCACGTTCATCTTATTTTCTGTGGTTCATTTCAACTTCTTAGATGAAGCCTTTTTAAGATAAAAATAAGCATGGTCATTCTTGGGAGGAGAAAAAGACAATTTTTTTTTTTTTTTAAACGGGTCATTTTGCAGGATGTGGCTACAGTTATTATCAGTCCAAAGTACATGAGTCAGATGGTGTTATTATCAAGTTATTCCTTACTCTATGTTTGTGTAAGATCCACTGAAGGAAATATGACTGCCTTCACAGACAGTGGAGTTCAACATTTTCCCAAACTCAGTGACCAGAGCAAATGGAGGAATGAAATTTGACAGAGACTCACTGAAGTGTCCCGAGTGTTAGTGGGATAGGTGTGGAAACCAAGATAATAAAATAACAATTGGAGAGTCGGAAAGAAGATACATGTATATCTATGTATACACACACACACTTATGAAAATAAGAGAAAAGGAGCCCAGCAGTAAGGAATTGTCTGTTTTGTTGAAAACACAGGAGAGGTCAAGGATGTGTGGGTTTTTTCTGAATCTGTTTCTTACATAGATAATACGTTGTGTGCCTCATAGCACAATCCAGCAAACCAAGCAAGGAAATATGTGTTAGACAGGCTTAGGTGCAGTGATTTCAGTGACACACATCTTGAAAATCATGATCAGGAAAGCAATCTTATTTAAGAAAGCACTAAAGTGCGCAGTTGGATCCCTTGAAGCAGAAGTTTAAATTCATCTTTTCTTCAGAAGAAGGCAACATTAAATGTATCTCTTGATTGCAATCGAGGTTACAGGAACATGCTGCTATACAAATACAGCATTAGTGGAATTTTCCAAATCCAAAAATAATTTAGTGTTCAAATACTTATTTTATCTGATTTATGGCTTCACAGCCATGTCTAAGCCACTACTGCCAAATAAAATTTTCTATAATGTGACATGTATGCATTTCTTCTTCAGGTATTTGGAATGATGTCTAACATAAATGAAGTGAAAGTTTCATTCGAAAAATATTCAGCTATATTTATATTTCGAAAGTGTAGCTTCATTTTTTTGCATTTAAAAAGTGTAACTTCATTTTTTACAGTATCAGTGCCTAAATATATATATTTTATACTTCAAAACATCGAGGACCCAAATACATGCAAAAACTATGTAGTCATATCATACAAAGGTGTTTTTTTCTAATTATTTTTTCTAATAATTGTTAATGTACTTTTCTGTACTCCAAAAATTCAATAATTTTATTGAATGAATATCTTTCAGGAAATGAACCAGACTAAAGAATAACAGTGAATTTGTCCTCGGGTTCCCCATAGATGGGTGTGTTCCTGACACCTATGTAGAGACATGTAATTGGAATAATATTTACATAAATGCCGTTTAGTAAGGATGCACTGACTGATGCCAGTGAATGTTAAGGCACTTAATAAAACAATAAATGGCAATGCATGTCTAAGCATTGATCATTAATTCAGACATTGTCAGAAGAATTAAACAGATTGTGATGTCCTTTTGTTCCTTCCTTTCACTTAGTGTAATATACTGTTGCTTTCCAAATCTCTTCAAGCTCTTTGATAAAGAAAGATTTCTTCTCTTAACTTCAACAGCTGCATAATTGGGGTGCTAAATCATCCTCAGGGATGTAATCAAAATGATTCTACTATCTAACAATTTTCAGTTTTCTCTGCTTAGTTTAGAGAAGAAGGAACCAATTTGGGCAATTGCAGTCTGTTGCATTGCCTTAAAAATCAAGCATTGATCATTATAAAATAATAGTTTTGAAACCAAAGATCTCCAGATCCCTTGTAAACAGATCTGATTCGAAGTTCAAAATATCTGTTGTGGTAGGTATGGTTATAGCCCTTTTAATGTAGGGAAAGCTGATGCACAAAGATAATTTAACAGAATTACAGGATTTGTTTTGCCCAATTCAAATCATAAACCAGCAGCAGAATCTGGAAAAACAAACAAAAAAAATCACTAAGCCTGACATCCATTCTTGACTGTTAGCTACATAAAATACACCAAAGAAATAACTGCCTCACTCTAAATCCTGTTTATAAAAGGCCATGGGATCCGTGGACCAGCATTTTCTATACTTGATGGGAAGGTAATAGCAGTGACTGTGAAGCTAAGGCTTCGTTCATGAGGTTCCCAATCCAGAGAAGGGGTCCGAGAGGAAAGCCCCAAGCTGGGATCTCACCAGGTACTGCTCTTCCCTGCCTGCTGGTCAGGCTCTTGGTGTTAACCCCGCAGTTGCCAGTGGATGTGTTTGTGCTTGTCCCAGGTATTTCCGCTTGAAGTCAGTGAGGTGAAGGGAGACCTTTATCCTAGAAAGCTCTAAGGAAAGGGTAAAGATCCTAACACTTGTACAGTTTCACCTATCAGCCAAATGCTGATGTCCCCAGTGTACACATCAATTGAATCAGATTTCCTATTTTTATTCTAAAAAGGGGCAATAACTGGGCAGGACTCTGACCTAAAAGCATATGCTAAGATATCTCTACTCGGGACTTCAGCAAATGTTATCCCTTGGAGTTATGCCGAGCTCCTAATTTAACTGCTCAATGCATGATAAAGTTCCTGTAGTGACACTCTGCAAAAGAGTGACTTAGCTTAGAAATGATGCAGAGGGTGACATGGAAGTTCTGGCAAGCCCAGTGGCTCATGGACACCGCAGCATCCTCCTGGAAACGACTGCATGTGCCTACTGAGAGCGTTTCTCCTGCAAACAGGCTACATGCTAATTTCTCAATACACCCTCAATTTCCACTGTATAATAGCATTAATGACCTTGACAGAAAGCATTTCCTGGGGATTAATAACCATTTGAGGTTTAATGACCTGAGGCTATGCCTCAGGCCATCAACTCCTCCAAGCTGCTCATTAAATCCTTAGGGTACACAGTCTGCTTCAATCACTCCTGCTTAAGTATTTGCTCAGTGTCACCTAATAACAATATTCTCCCTGAGGTATTTCCTCTTCAGAGGCCCTGGTTTTGGAAATATATTTGTCCTTAAGTCTTTTGAGAAAAGAACTCGTTGCTAATTTTTTGCGTGACTGACTCAGGCTGTCACTGAGTTTCTGCTGAGAAGCACACAGTAAAAATAAGACAGTTAAAATAATAAATTGCACCTGGAATATGAACTGTTTGTTTTAGCTGCTTACAATCTCATCATCTAAATCAAGAGCCAGCGGCCTCTCCTCAACCTAACACTGGTGGTTCAGCCAGAGATAATTCATTTGAGAGGTGATACAGGACAGGTTACCACTGCCTATCAAACAGTGGCTTCATACTAGCTCTAAAGGATGCCCCAAACTCAGATCTGTGCAGAAGGAACAATATAACGGAGAGCACATCTGCCCGTTGTAGGAGAAATGCCATCGCTAGGCCACTTTCTCACTGATGAAGTCATAAGTCAAAGATGGTGTGTTGTACCATGTTATGGTACATGCTTGTGAAGGGTGAACTTGTTTTTCTGTCAAAGATTTTTCATTTAAGGGAACATTCTTCCCACATCCAGATGGCATCAAGTACAATTGGATCTTAGTTAAATCTGCTGCTGTGGTGTTACATCGTGTTCCCTGTTTATTTGTGTAATAGTGCGGCGCAGCATGCCAAATAGGCATGGCACAAACAAATTGCTAGTAGAAGTTTCTTCCGAAAGTTTCTAGACTGAAAGAGACGGGAAGCTCAGGAAAGAAGTCAATCAATTGCAGTTGTAGGAAATGGACGCAGTGAGCAAGGTGCAGAGTTACGTATCTACAAATCAGTTATATTGTCATCAATTATAAGAATCCTCTGGTGGTGTTTTGCATGCATCAGGATCGCACATTAATCTATGGTATACACTGAGCAACCAGTTAACTTGATACATCTAAGGACAGCTAGGAACAACGTTCTTAGGGTGCTGGGAAGTGGAGATGCCTACCTCCCCAAGAGAGCTGGGAAGATCTGCCCTCCACCTGGCTTTAACTTAGAACTAGCTATGCTGGCCCTGTGCTTTGCACTAACAGCTTTGTCCAGAGGCAGCCTGCATTTTCAGGGAAAGAAAAGCATTTTTCTGTCAAAATCTAAAAATTAGAAGTACTTGGAGTTGTTTATAAGCTTAAGGTGCTTAAATAAAAGCTGAATAAAAGAACATATAATATCAACTGCAGGGGAAATCTTGCTAAGCACAGCTTAGTTCTGCTAGGTGAGATATACATATATCCTACAGAAACTAGCAGGTGAACTGATGAGTAAGACACATATAGAGTGAACAACTCAAGTACTTACTTCCTTGCTTGTGTTTGAGATTAGTGGATTCTAAGGTCAAGTAACTCTAATTCAATGATATGCTTTGTGTGGGAAATGCGTGCTGTTTGCAGTAAACATTGAGCACCTATACAGGAATGTTCCTACATAAATCTCAAATCCCTTTGCAAACATGGATACAGGTCATTTACGCCATCACTGCATATGGAGAAAATCAGGTGTGAATAGGTGAAATTACAGACTTTAAGTCACTCCGTGCATTAATAGGAGATGCCTCAAAGAAAAATTTCTTCCGTCTCATTGGAAATATCTCTAGCTTTATATGCCTTTTCCTCCCAAATTCTCTGTATAGTCCCTAGAGAAGAATGAGTACTTTCTGGGCACAAGCCATTTTACCTCTTTTAGACATTAACTTTAAGGCAAGATGAATGTTTTTATGGAAGTCCCTCTTTCTCTCCATAGCCTTCAGAAGCATTCGGGATGAGTAGTTTCAACGCAGTTGTAGACAGGTGAGATGATTCCCACACTTTATATCCAGAAATCCCTATGTATATAAATATTCTACGTGGATGACAGAATGGCTGCTGTGAAGACAGGTCAACTAGATATTTAAACATATACTTAATGCTAAGCTTCTGATGTGCCCTATTGAAGCCTAGTTTATAAAAACAGCTCCTGAGACCCTTACTGTTGTGCGGAACAAGCAGGTCTGCTGCTGATCCAGCCTTAGCTCCAGTTCTCCTGGCTGCTCTTGGTTTGAGACAAGCATACAGCATTGTTCCCACACAGATTTTAGGTGTAGGAACACACTTCTGGTTGGAATTTCCTTTCTAAAGTCTATTGAGAATTCAAACGAGAGCCAGACGAGTTTTTTCCCGTTCATTTAGAAGAAAAATGCAAAACATCATGAGAAGCTTTAAAACTCCAGCACGCCCTGAAAGTCCTCACCACAATAACATATTCCTGAAAAAGTTCTTTGTGGGGTATTTGAGCTTGCAGGTTACAAGCATTCGGTATTTTTCTACCCATGATGAGGAAAGACCAGATCGGTAAACAATGAATGAAGGAAATGCTTTGAAATGCGTTAAACATATAGCAGCTTTGTAGAATCTGTTTTGAGGCTACTTTTAGCAATTCGGCTAAAAGTTGCAGAAAGATTAATGAAAACCTCAGCTCTGTTCCCAGAATCAGCATTAGCCAATGGACCATCACAGCTATAATTTTCACCTTTTGGCAGTGTTGCATTCCCTAAACATTCTCCAGTGCAGGTAAACCAGCGGAGTTCAGGCTGGTTTGTTTGGGTTATTGTTTGTCTTTAAAGATGAAGCTCTACCAGAAAATAAAGAACTGTAATTTTCAGTGCATGAGTGTGATTGATTGCTTAGTAGTCAGTGAGTTTTCAGAGTATAATACAGCAGCCACAGGCTGCCATGAGTCCTGGATTTCTAACCGGTGTTACAGTGTAAAAAAATACTGCAAAATACAGCCCATCTCCTAAATCAAAATACCTTTATCATGTGTTGACTTTTAACGAGTGTTTTCAGAGCAACATGTTAGGATGGTTATTTAAAATCTTTAACTTCCATTTCGCTGAGATTTCATCGTCAGATTTAGGCTTCTCCTTCTGAAAAGCGGGTCAGGCATTTTTACAGTGTGATCCATAGAAGACACCATCTTTTGCAGGCAACTGCCTGCTTTCTGCTTCTGTTTCTGTCTGGAGAACAACTTATCTCATCATACTTCTGGCATATCTGAGGCTAGACCCTGCCAAAATCTGAAAGTGAAATAAACCATCAAAAAATGTCAGATTCTTAAAAGTGCAGACCAAGGTCAAGTCTAGAAAAAGGCTAGACTTGGAAAATAAAGTACTTTGCTTTTTCCTTCGAAGGGTACACCACCAGTTTTCAGTCTTTGTGTTTATCTGTATATCCCATTACTGTAGCACCGGACAGCCAAAAATGGCTCGTGTCCTCAGCACATACATTCACTCTCCTGGCCTCGAGAGGACATCAAGCCAGAGCAGCCCCTGGGTCCTGCTCTTCATGGAGCATATCTGGAGACGGGGAAGGGCCCCAAGCCGATCCCAGAGGCGATGCAGCAGCCGGCGGAGAGCTTCCAGCTGGCTTGGGTCCGGGGGGCCCTGTGCCCCTGGGGATGGCTCTCGCCTCATGCCAGAGGTGACATCCCAAGGAGGGAGGTGTCTTCACACACTCCTTCTGGACAAGGGCAGCTGCTGTTGTTCACGGACTTCTTTTCCTGAAGACCAAATGAAAATTTTGCCCAACAGATTGAACCTCAGGCCCCAAGATTTTGAATAGCAGCCATCTTTCATCTCTTTTTCAAATAGAGTATTTTAATGCTCTGCAGAATTACAGTAGAAGGCACACTGCCTTCCATCTCCTTAATCCTCTGTAAATTTACTTCTAACAGCTACTGCCAAACTACAGTATGGCACTCGCACAGCACATGCTTCTTCAGTGGTGAGCACAAAGCGGCTTCTGTTCAGAGGGAATATGTTGCAAGCCCATGGGTGACACACTGTGAGTGCTGAAGATTATGAAATGTATTCTGAAACTGAGCAAGCCATAAACACTTCATTTTTCAGAAACAGTCACATTACTTCTGTCATTCTGCTTGGCAAATGTATATATGCAGACCTTGGTGCATCCACGTAGCACACGTTAAACAAGCATCAAGTGCTGACACAGCGGCGTGCCAGCAGAGTTCAGAGGAAATATTTCAAATATGCACTTCAACACTCTTCTCAGTTTTTATAAAAACCCATGATCTTTATTTGTTTCTTTTTACTTCATTAGCCTCTCTCTTGGACTAAACTGACCTCAAGCTATAGCATAGAGTTATATTAATTGATGTCCTGGTGAGTGCTCTCTAAATAATCAGGAATCAAGTCACAGCTTAAGACAACTTGCAACTCCAAGTGGGAAATACTTGCTGGAAGGGCAAGTGGGTTGTGTGTGTCTATGGCCTGAGGCTTCTGTGAAATAAATAAGTCTAGAGATCAGCCAGGGGCTGGACCAAATCCTTAGCAGCACCAGAAAAACTCTCCTGTTTGATATCCAGGCCACCTGATTGTTGAAGCTGCAAAGGAAAGAAGAGCACCTCATGCAAGATACCTATGTGGTCCTCATGTACTTGGAGCGTATTTTTGAGCATAGCACACAATTTAGCATATCGAGTCTCACAATTTTCCTTCCTAAGGAAGGAAGAACATTTTTTCCCTTTTTTAACTGAAGTGTAAGTGTTAAGTGACGTGTCTCATTTCCTACCAAAAGTCTGGCTGAGCAAGGAATTAGTCATTTACTTTCCAAATATCTAGCTGGTAGCACTGTCTAGTGACCAAACCATCTTTGCCCACAGTCAGACAAGTAATGATTCAGGCCAGTGAGAATGTTCTCCAGCAATTAGCACAAAGGGACAGCGTCCATGAAATGGCAACTGAAACTGTCCAGCTGATTTCCCACCAACTATTAAAAGATTAAGAAATAGCTGAAATCCAGCCAGCAAGTTAAAAAGTGCCAGGGTCTGTATTTCACTGACATTTGCAGAGCCAACCCTTCTGCATTCCCTCCCATTAGCCGGCTAGAGACATTGACACGAAAATAGTAGGCTTGTGCTTCAGTAGCTGTGGTGCCTCCCACGGTCTACCCCAAAGACCCACTTTCCTGTACTGGCAGGGAGCAGACACTGGTAGATCTCCAGCCTTCCTGCTGTCTTCCTCCAGTGTAACATATGCCACATAGCTAAGGGCAGACTCCAGCTTTATAGAGTGATAACTGCCAACATCTAACTTACCTAAGCTCTTTCATGTTATTTGATAAAAGAGCAATTTATGTCTTTCCCGTTTGTAGCTAAAAATAACAGTTAAAAAGTGTAGAGTGTTGTTAGTCCTGGGTGGTGCACTAATTAGTTCTTTGCTAACTCTGCTTTATTGCTGGCAATGATTATTGTCGAGTAATTACAGGGTTCCTATGAGTCTGGCTTCCATTTCCTCTGTCGTGTAACAAGGGTAAGGAAATGAAAAGTGTCAGTACTATGGATACCCAGTGTTATTTCTGCCACAATGGGATTTTGTGTTATAGGGAACAGTTATTTTGCACAATGGTTTTAATAGCTGGAAACGGACCTAGGTGAGCTGCAGAATGGAAAACCTGCATTTTCACTACATTAAAATTCTGTTCTCTGCTTGAAAGAGCACATAAAACCCCCACGGCCTTCTATAAAAAAATGTGTGGAAAGGAAACTAGAGACTTCAGCCAAAATGCTAAAAATAATAACTATACCAGCATAGCCAAGTTGTCTGTTCCTTCCTCTCTCCAGTATGAACGAATAAATGTTTATGTACAGCTATCATGTAGGAATTGCTTTAGCGTGATTTCTGTGTGCTGCTCCGTAGCTGTACGAACTGCAGCTTTCATTGCAAAGGGGACTGAACAATAAAACCCCAATGATTTGTGTGAAGGAAAACCCTGGAAGCATTTAATTTCAGATATCCAAAATATTTCAGTTCATCGGTTAAAACTGTTTGCTCTGTAATCTTCCCTTTCTGTTTTCGAAGTGCGTTTAGATGTGTACATGCCAAAGTGTGTAGAATATCCACATGCTGCAAACCCAATCACTCCTGTCTGCAGCCACCCGGCAGCAGAAGGCAAAATTGGGTGAATCAGAATCAAAGATGCTTGGGAAGGCAAATAATAGTTAAATACTTCAAACATCTTCGAAGATTTGCACCCTACCAGTAAGGAAATTTAAGTATCCTTAAAATTCTGGCCTTTGAGTTCACTGCTTTGATATTGAAAGTTATGTGCATCTATTCACTCAAATGAAACAAAATTTCCGTCATGTGATGGATGATGGAAACTGCCTGAACAGTTGTCTGAACAGTAGCTCCACTGCTGCTGTGAAAAAGAGACTTTAATTTGACTTTCCCACATTTAGTACTGTTTTTTAGAAGTGTTTGGAAGGCACTTTCATAAAAATGTGCGCCTTTGTGAAGACAGAGTGAGGAAAGATTCTTTTTTTAGTTAGAGAGTAATTGTTTCCTTTAATCTCTTTGTTTTTCTCATGACTTTCTAAAGATCAGCATACAGCCATGTAATTAGTGGCTCTGGATCACGCTGAAACACCCACTAGTGTGACTGCACTGTTTTTACAGCACTGCACAGTCAAAGCAAAGGGTAAAATTTAGTTCACAATAGCATCTTTACATAAGTGTGTGCTATTTCTTCAGTCACTGAAATAATTTTAAAAAGTAGTAGAACCATCAAACAATGGAGGTTGTCTGGTCCAACAGCCGCTCGTGGCAGAGCCAACTTACTGCATCACATCTGGCACTGACCTAGGATCAATCTAACCCCAAAAAGGAAGATGGACCAAACTGAGAAAATCCAGATGAAGAAAATAATATTTGTGCTCAGTATTAGTTTGCTGGTTTTTCATTTCTTCATGCAGTCATAAAAAGACATCCTGGCAGCTTTCATTAGTAATATTTTTGTAGTAAATGGCAACTGGAAAAAATGTTAAACAGATATGGGTTTTTGATGTTTAATCCTCTCAGAAGTAATAACAATAAAAAAGCAGATATCCACAAATTCTGTTAACTTTCATTTTATAAATGATTTTTCAGTACAGTCTTAAGGCAGGATGAAATGTTGATAATGTTGATGTACTCCAATGATAATAATTACGATATAGTTATGAATCTGAAGAAGTCATCTGGGTGTGTAGGTACAGCTCTTGCCTGTACTTTCAGGCTCATGCCAGCCCTCCAGCTACTGGATTGTATGTAGATGACAATTTCTTCCAAACTGTGGGAAGAACTGACATTCTGCTGTTTGGGGTTTAGTTTCTTCAGAAGAAATACACAGGACACCTTTCTCAGCAGGCACTTTCACGGAAAGGGCTAATAAGGAAACAGTGGGATCTAAAGGCAGATCTGCCTGTAGAGTGAATCGGCTGGTAATGGCAGATAACACTGATAACATCAGGTGGGAGCTCAGCGCTTTGCATGGCTTTCACTGTGCACAAGCCACGGATTCGGACCTCTGTCTTGAATGCTTGAGCTCTTCTGTGTGTGCTGTATCTTCTCAATGTTTCTTGCGCTACAAATTGCTCATCTCACACAGAATTCCAGAAGAAAGTGCTTTAATCTTAATTTATGACAAACAAGAACTGAGAAGTCTTTTATATTAATACATCAAAGTATTATCTCCAAGGGGAGTTAGTTTCGTATTAACGTTCAGTGTTTAATATAAATTCACAGCATGAAGACCACCTCGGATGCGTAGAGATTCTCTGATGTGTATCTGATTGCCCACATGTAATTTGAACATCTACAGCCCATGAAGGGTATAATCAAAGAATAATTAATATGCTGATAAGGAATTATGTTTTGTTCTACTTATCTGCATAATTCAGAGAGAAGGTTTACAATGGCAACATCTATCTTTTGGGATATTGTTTACATTTTCACTGAAATTATAACATGAAGCATTCTCCTGCATTCCATAGTGCCTTTCATCTCATGAGTTCCAGTTACTGTCTGACCCCTTAAATTCTGTACCGCACACATGCAAACCACATTGCGTATTGTGGAAAAACTAGGTGAGGTGTGGAAGTCTGAAACTTGACCTCTGGTTTAGGACACTGAGCTTGAAAACCCTGACTTCCAGAGACATTAAATCTCATGTCTTTAACTGAAGTTACGAGTACACAGGAGAGGTGAAACTAATGCTCAGACCAGCACTACGTCCTCTTGGGAGCCTTCTGAATGTCAGGCCACTCCAGAGACCTTGTGCATCTTGTATGCTGCTTGAATTCAAGCTACCTGCAAATCTCCCCAAGCCTTGCAAGAGATGACATTTTTCAAAACCTTCCAAAGACAGAGGGTAGCTGCAAGCTGCATGTAGTGGCGTCCAGCTGCTGCATCCAAATTAAAACCAGATCTCAAGGGCAGAGTACCAGGCAAAAAGCCTTGCTCAATTTATGTGCACTGAAGAAACAGGCCTTTTGTGTACACATCGAAGAATTTACTGTTCCTGTAATTAAAGTATTAGCAATCTAATCAAAGAGTTCATCCAGGTACAAAGATAGTAGCACTCCTAATTCCACGTATAAAGTTATGGCAAGTTTCCAGTAGTGGTGCAGTTGGAATTGATACATATATACTTCCTATTAGCTACACCTCTCCCCGGTGTTATGCTTACCCTTCCTATGACTCTCTGGGTCCTAAAATCAATGACGCTAGTCTTCCTCAAGAAGAGAAGGGGTGCAGAGGAGCTTACAGCAAGTCTTCATGTGAAATTCTCTAGTAGGAGAAGTATGATGTCACTGGTGGAGATTTTCTCCTCCTCACTGTTGGGTCAATTTATGGTTATTTTTGCACATTTCCTGAAATAGTCACAGGATCACAGAATGGTTGAGGTAGGAGGTCGTCTTGTCCAAAACCCCTGCTCAAGCAAGGCCACCTATAGCTGGCTGCCTAGGACCATGTCCAGACAACTTCTGATTAGCTCCAAGGACAAAGACTCCAACACCTCCCTGAGCAACCCATACCAGTGCTCAGTCAGCCTAACAGTAAAGTGTTCCTGATGTTCAGATGGAGCCTCCTGTGTCTTAGTGTGTGCTTATTGCCTGTCACTGGGCACCACTGAGAAGCTCCTGGCACCCTCCCTTCAAGTATTTATACGCATAGATGAGATTCCCTCGAGACTTCTCTTCCCCAGGCTGAACGGTCCCAGCTCTCAGCCTCTCCTCATCTGTCAGATGCTCAAATCCCTTAATGATCTTCGTAGTCCAGTGCGGAACTCACTCCAGTAAATCTGTACCTTCTTTTTACTGGGGAGCCCAGAACTGGACCCAGCACACAGATGTGGCCTTGTCAGTGCTGAGAAGAAGGGAAGGCGCACCTCCCTTGACCTACTTGCAACACTCCTCCTTATGCAGCCCTGGATGCTGCCTGCCTTCTTTGCCAGAAGGGCCCATTGCTGGCTCATGCTCTAGCTGGTGTTCACCACACCCCCAGGTCCTTTCCTGCAAAGCTGCTTTGCAACCTGTGAGCCACTCGCTCTTTCACGGTTCAAAAACAGTGATCCATAGAAGATATATAACATGAGTATATAACATGAACATATAACATGAATAGGTCTATGTAGGTGCAGTGTTTCAGTGGCTACTTATTATTAATATCTATTAGTTATGGAAGTGTCAATGGTATATTGTAAAAATGGCTTATAGTAAATCTTCAAGCAAAGCACACACTTAAAGGTTTTCTAAACATCATCTGGCCTCAACATTTCTCTTCTAAATATAAACTTGGCAGCTGTGTTGGTCTTCAGGCCATTCTTTGGTCCATGCTATGTAGAAGTTTAGATGCCGCCTAGATCTCTTAACTTGGAAACCCAAAAGCAGAAACTCATAAAATGAGAGTCTGTTTTCAAAATTTGTCCCATAGTGACTCTATGAGTCACCAGAAATTTTGGAATAGATCCCAAGGGATGGGATTGTTATCCCTTCTCTACCTAGTTGATAATGTTCCTTCCACATTAAAAATACAATATATTTTATATTATAGCCATTAAAGATTCACATTTTCCATACCTTTATCCAAACACATTTTTCAGTGGACATGCAGTGCTCATGTGTTGAAGCCCTGCTAATTCTCAAGTCAGCAGTGCTCAGCTTTCGAACGGCAGGCCAAATAGGTGGGAAGGGCAGTGTGGTGCTGGGGAATGGGTGGGTGGTGCTCTGTCCTCCGAGTCTGTGCTGAGCCAAGACTCATGGGGGCTGTCAGCAGGCATGAAAAGGAATATAAATCCTAATAGAGAAGGGGGAGGATGTGAAGAGAACCGAGCCCTTAATCACTTCTGCCCATTAGCAATACCAGAGTATTTTTCATAAGACTAAAGGGAGGCAAGCCTGGTGTCCTTGTCAGCTCACTATATATATATATTATTTGAATTTTATCTATCTCATAAATCCCGTTAGTAGTTTCAGCTGGATAAAGTATTCTCCTTGTTTCTTGTCATAAACTGCTGCAACGTTCTTTTATGCAGCTGCCACATTTCATCCTAATGCAGCTGTGTTTCACCCAGGGATGAAGTGATCCCTATATATAACTTTTGCATCAGTTTTTATAACGGTTTAAAGTGCCTCAAGATGAGATGTGGGATGCAAGCTATTGTTTTATTAGTGTCATCACAAAGTGCTGCATTGTACAAATCAATTGTAAGCTAAGAGGAAAAGTGGTTTTGAAGTGATACTTGAAGACAGGGAGTGATTTTTTGGGGTTAGGAGGGATTTAAAATCCCACTTTAGGAATTTAAAAGGAAGATGGCAAAAAAAGGAAACAAACTAACATCGAGTAAAGTTATATTAACTACGTGGACATGTGGGACAGTGAGTAGCAAAAATGTCAGAGAAATGGATGGCAGAGTGTTAGTTTTAAGTGACTGGAGTGGAATCAAGATGAGGAGAAAGGGAAACCAGCAGTAAATAGAAATGATCATGATGGTAAGCAGCAACCAAATACCTGGAGACGACACTCAAAGGAGGTACCTGAATCTCTTGGTTTTATCACATAGCTGAGCCATGTAACATGGATGTGACTTTTCAACACCAGTTGGCACTATTAAATGTCTTTGCTGTGGCATTAATGTTATGTCTGAGACCTTCAAATGTTAAAAGACAACTACTTGGTGTCCAAATCTCATTGCATTCTCATATTTAGGAACCTGATTGTGCTGAACACCCTGTACCTCATCAGAGGGAGTTACTTAGAAGTCTACATAATGGGAGAATTCCCTGGGGAACAGTTGTTATACTAAAGTCTCTTGGGGACCGTGAAGGCTGCCTGGAAGGGTGGCTAATTACTCTGAATTGGGAGTCCCTCAGGTTATTTCTTCCTCCTGAGGTCTTTGTGTGTCCCTGTGTCCCTGCTGGCTTATTTTTCTGGCTGCTTCAATGGCCCCTGTGAGTCACCTCTCAGCTTAAAGAGCTTGTAGGGTGTAGCACATTGTACAAAGGTCTCTCCCACAGTGCAAACTGTTAGTGTTTTCCCTGTTGTCGAGATGCATAGCTGCCTTCATATTGTTAGCATGAGTGAAACCATTGTATTATATACCTAGCTCTGATGAGATCTAGATGTAAAAAATATTAATTCAGGCATAGTGTTCCCAGTCCTGTAAAGTTTTGTGCCTGGTGAACCTGCTATAAATCTCAGGCCTACCAGTTTTACCAGTATCCCATTAATTTAGGAAAGGAATTCAGCATAGTCCTTTCACCCAAAGGGGAGTTAAGTTCCTAACTCCTTGCCAGAATAAAACACCTTTCTTCTTGGGAAAGGCAGTCTTGCTCAAGATAAAAGGCTGACAAGAAGTCTCCCAGCTGGGCTGTGCAGAATTTGGTTAAAGTAGGGAACAAAACATTTGTCACAGTGGTTGAAAGAAACAGTTTATATAGTCCCACACTATGTCTGAGCAGTAGAAATGTCAGTAATTCAGAAGGAAAAGCTATATAAGGGGTCAACTAACCAGGAAAAAATAATCTCATAGCACTGCCTTCAGTTTGGTTTCATTTATTCTGTTCCAGAGAGTCCTTTTCCGAATCTGTGGTGATAGGAGTGAGTGGTCAGATAAGACTCCACCTCCATATTGAGCCCACTCATCTCTTGATCCCAGTGTCCTCTGGCAATGAGTTTTATACATTGATTTAAAAAAAAGAACAATTTTATCAGTTCAGATTGCTTTCCTTCTTTTTTATTCCTTCCTTTTCATTAATCTCTCTGTCCTTGTGCTGCAAGGTAGAGTGAATAAAAGTTCCCAATTTCCTATTTTTGTATTACCCCTGATTTTTTACCCATTTATCATAAGCCTTCCTTATTCATCTGCTTTCCAAGGTAAACAATCACAATCTTTTCATCTCTCAGTGTATGAGGGTTTTTTTCATGCCCATAAATAATCATGCTTCTCACTTTCAACCTTTCTAAGAAGTCAGAGTATGAATGGACATCATCTGACTATTATTCACCAAGTGTAAAGAATTACACATAAAGAAACTACTCATGAGCTTGAAAGGATCTTTTTCTATTGACATTTAAATTATATTCAGCCACAGTAGTTTAAAGGGTCTATATTTTTTTTGTATTACTACTGGTACCACAATATTCTGCAAAAGCTTAAGGTCTATTAAAATAACACATTGACAGCTTTATTTGTTCTTTGCTTGCAAAACATAACCTTGTCTCTAATAGTAATTATATGGCATGATATAAAATAATTGCAATGAAATTCCACTTTTGAAAACCTTATTATCAGGATTTATTTAAGAGTATGCACCACAGTGTAGTAAAATAATATGAATTCATTGTATGCTTATGTTTTACTTTATTTATGATGTATTTGTACTATAAATGGTAATTTTACAGATGTATGATCCAATTGCCTTTCCATTATTATTGGAATTCTTCTGGAACAGTGCTTTAGAGTGGAAGGGAATAGGGTAAACCATTAGACCTCTACCTAAAAGCATTCCCTCAAGTGGAGTTCCCAAGAAATTATGCTAAAAGCCTAAATAATTTCAGAGACACCGATATCCTCTGCTCAAAAATTTGTATCATCCTATAAATAAAACTTCAGCATTTTCCCTATTAAAGAATTCTGGTGGGTACAACGTAACCTGAAAATGTTACAGAAAATTGTATCTGCCTTTATTAAATTGCATGGTACTTTTTCCTTGGGGGTTATGAGAAGCTTTGTATTTTTCCATGATCTACACCAACCTGCTTGCAGTAGGGAAGTGAGACCATAATCTAGTGCTTTAAGTATTAACCTGCTCCTTGCAAGCTGTAGATGTGAGCTTCTGTTTTGCTGTGAATTTCCTATGTGACCTTGGAAAGTCATCTTTTCTCATATATGCGAATGTTTTCCTGTTCTTTACAATTTACCACCTCTACCCTACTGCGGTCTAATTTCTCATCTCTGAAGTAGCTTTGCAAATGCCATTCAGTGGAAACCTGTCAGCCTTTAGTGTTATGTAGTAGCTGAGTGACAATGGCGTCATGGGCTTAGGTATCTAAGAACTTCAGAAATTTGGGATTTGGTCTGTCTAGACCAGATTTCTAAGGTATTAATAACTTAGGAGTCATATAGCCATATTTTTATGGGCAGTTAAAGGAGTCAGGCATCTAATTGCCACCAATCTTGTCTCTAACCTGATTATGCATTTTTGAAGTGCTTTAAATCTCCATTTGTAAAATAAGAAGAAGAGTTATATGGATAAATATCTTAAAGACTATGAGATGTAGGGGCAGGAGAATAATGAGGGTCATTGAAGTACCTCAGACTGGGCTGCAAGAAGAAGCTGAAACATGCTGGACCTGTTCTTATACAGCTTCAGCCTGAACTAGCTTTCCTGGATACCCTATCTGCCCTCATGAGTGCTCTTCCGGGAAGACATCAGGTGGTGGCATGGCTTGTTGGTGATATGACAGGTGTACAGGGCAAAAGGAATGCATCAAGACCAGTGAGGCAAGGCTGACGCTCTCCCACAGAGTTTCTATAACTACCTTGAGCATGTCTCAGATTTAAGACACAATCAATATTTTCTCCCCAGGAGTATTCTCTGGCTCACCTTTCAGAGGTCCACAGTGGCTCCTGAGAGTAAAAGGTGGTTTTAAACCCAGGGTTGAGCTGAGCCACCAAACTGACCCTAATATGCCAGGCAGATGTTGCTCTAGAAGATGCAGCACAAACTCTGTCATCCCAACAGTTTTCCCCCTCTTGAAGGAGAGAGTAAGACAAGGACCAAAGGTTAATGTAAAGCATAGCACCTGCAAACCGTGTGAGCTATAACCAAGCTGTTACTCTGCCCCCAAACAACGCTTGCAAGAGTGAGACCTCTTATACCTAACAGACCACCTTGTGATGGCCACTGGAGCTCACTGATGGATGGTAAAATATACTCCTTTCCAATGACTTGATTAATCATTTTCTCTAACACTGCCAGATATTTTGTCGTAAGACTTAATCTTATTAGATTAAAGTGGTTGCAATATAGGGGGAATAAAAAAGTGAGCATAAGCAGTGATTTCTTACAGAGATAAATAATAAAGGTTATCATATAAAGTTGACATAAACATAATAGATGGGGTAATTACCTACCTTATTTATTCTAGTTGCTATTTGTTTCACTGCATTGTGCAAAGGGATATCTGAATCTTAAATAAAAAATATAGTTTAAAAAAAGGGGAGAAAAACCAAAACAGAAGATAGAAGAGACAGAGGGAGAACGGCAGAAAGGCAGAAGCAAGATAAAATGCTGATGTCTAGACAGGAAAAAGGAAAGGACGGTAGTATCTAGGTCTTAGCACAGATATTCGTGGAAAGTGATAAGGTTCCAAGCGAGAAAATTAATTTACTTATTTATTTTATTTACTTGCATGATTTTCTCTTGACAGAGCAATTTTCTCCAAACAACTTCTTAGACAGTTCTCTTTCATGTGAGAAAGGACTGCCTGGTGATTTGGTTTTCTTGGGCTCATTAAAATGCAGCTAATGTGGACTCAACAGGACCCTTAAAGAATCTGAGTCATCTTGCTAATCCAACAGCAGACCATTACTGGTTTTGGTGGGGGTTAGTTTTCTGCCAGCTTAGAGGGTTGAGCTAGATCTCTTGAAGCATTATCCAGGAGCTGGTGTGGCATAAAGGGAAGCAGGAGAAGGAGCCAGCCAGTGCGGGGACGGCAGGGCAGGGTGTCCCCTTTGGTGGCAGCTGGCTGCTGGGGTCTTCCTCTGGTGTTGGGCACCATCAAAGCTGTTTGTGAAGAATCAGAGGAAGTGCTGGGAGAGAGAAAAAAGACTGCAAGCAACCATCTCTGTTTCAGCCCCAGAATAGCCAGAAAACCTACATGGTCTGTGGGAGGCAAGCTCAAACCTGCTTAACACTAAGCATGGGCTGAAAGCCGCATCCCAGCTGTGCTCTGAATATTTGTCAAATTTCCTGGGTGAACCTCTCTCTCCATATTTTGCTCTACTTACTTACATTTTAAATAAATATAAAAATGAATGAGATTTGCACTTCACTCTTTACTGTGTGATATCACCTTTAGGCTACTGTATCAGTCTCTCTGATAAACATTTAATTTAATACACAGTGGGACAACTCGAGGAGGAAAGATTAAAAAACAATCCCATAAGGGGAAAAGAAACAAAAAAAAGATGGCTTGGCTGATCAAAGAGGAATTTCACAAGGTTTTAAGTCCCTGCTTGCATATGTGCACTGAAAGATTTTGGTGAAGCAGGCAGCAACTTCTGGGGGGCCTCTGAGGTGCAATGTGAGCAGGGGACTTTGGACATACCTCCTGGGAAAAGCTGGTAGATGAGGGGGATACGGAGGTCATATGGAGATCATCACCCCCATCTCGCCGGAAACGTGGCTGGAGGGCTTTTGTGCCTGTGGATCTCAGTTATAACTCGCTATGAGTTATAACTCGTGAATCACAGAATCACAGAATCACAGAATGTCAGGGGTTGGAAGGGACCTCTGTGGGTCATCTAGTCCAACCCCCCTGACGAAGCAGGGTCACCTACAACAGGCTGTGCAGGACCTTGTCCAGGCAGGTCATGAATATCTCCAGAGAAGGAGACTCCACAACCTCTCTGGGCAGCCTTTTCCAGTGCTCCATCACCCTCAGAGTGAAGAAGTTCTTCCTCATGTTCAGACAGAACATGGAAATGTGAAATGCAAAAAAGAAATTTGTTTTCTGTCTAGCTTCAACTAAAAACTGAAAAAATCCCTGAGAATTTTCAAGTATTGTGAGACATATTGATGCTTGTCAATATTTGTAACTGAATTATCATCTAGACTTAATAGTTAACGACTGTCATTAACTGCTGCCCAAGCGAGTGGAAAGCAGTAGGTAAATTATCCCTGACTGTTTTCCAGTCAGCAGAGCAGGGCAATAGAGCACAAGCACAAACCCACCATCAGATGTGCTGGGGTGAGCAGCCTTTTGGTCACGCCCAGGGAGATGCTGCCCGTGGGTCAGTGGTGGCTTGTGTGCTGCTGGGAGGAGCTGTGTCTCCTGCCAGCCCGTGTACACAAGACTACGAGCCATGTCCTCCCTCAAATCACTCTTGTCAGTGTGACAGCCCTTCTTTGTGCTGTTGACAAGCTGCCTTGGAGTCACCTGTGAACACATGTAGTTTTCCAGGTCCTTCAGGCTTGTGCCAAGACAGTGCAGTTGCTGCACACTGGTGCAAACCCCTGCCTTAGCCTGGATATGGGAACAGTGCTGGACCAACTCCACCAAAAGTATTTCTGCAACCCTCCACTGACAGCTTCAGCAAAGTCTTTTTGGTGCTGTACTCATTCCTTCTCAAAGAAGTCTTCACTGATTTCTTAACTAGAAAATAACATAAAGCAAATATTAGAGTATGTGCACAGAAACAGAAGGTTAAGCTGAGCATCTCAAATTGCGGTTTAAGCATTACAATATCCAGTAATGAAAGAATCTGTACTGCATTCTGAACTATAACTTGAATTACATGCCCAGAGCAAGATAATAGAAATCACCTTTGGTGTCTGCTGGGGAGTGAATCCTTGGTTGCGCCTTTTCACCTAAACTGCAGGAGCAGCCAAGAGGGAAATGGCTCAACAGGTGCCTTTAGCCAGTGGAAACACACTCATAGGAGTAAAGTCATATTTGTGGCTGGGCCAGCAGCACATTGCACTTCTCCTCTTCTGCTGTCCTCTGAATAAGACTGAAAATGAAAGAGGGAAGGGAGGGAATTGGGCACTGATACATGTCTGGGACCCAGTATCCTGGAAGCTGACTTAGCAAATCTTGTTCAAGGCTGAATCTGTTTGTTTGAGGTGATCATTCAGAAAATGAGAATATTCCCAATAGATTCCTTCATGGAAGATGTAGTCAGAGATTTGAAGGCAGAAGTTAATCCATCAATAGTTTTTGAATGGTTGCGGTGTGTTACAAACAGCCTCATACTGAAGAAATAAAGAAAACAAATGCATGCGATTTACTTCCTTTGTTATTCCCTGCAATTATTCACCCCTTGCAGCCTGAGGTTTTTTAGATCTCACTTGGGCTACAGGAATATTCTTCAGCAAGCTCCTCCGAGCAGCCAACTGCAAAAAACATTGAAATGTGATAAGCGTATAAGAGCATTAAATGGTAGCATTCTCCATCACCCACAGCCTCCGTTAGTTGTGCTTCCAGGCCAGATGAAGCTAGAATGTACGTACAGCTGTTCTGAGTTTTAAAATACATTTTGAAATGGGATTGATTCATCTGTGTTTCATGAGATTGAATTAAGCAAAAGAAAAATGTATAAAGATTTGTCTTTTTTCCAAGCATTTAATAAAAATATTCAGTCTCACTGGAACATAATAGAGATGTGCTTTCAGCACACAGATGTGCAGTAGTGAGAGCCACTTTTTATGTAAGCTGCTCATTCTTTTGTGCGGTGTTAAGAACTGAATGTACTTTCATACTCCTTTTTTTGGCCTTGACATGAACTAATGTCAAAGCAAATGAAGACCTGGTGGTAAATCCTTTTCAGCACTGCTAATGATTTCAGCCATTGCGGAGCTGTTACTGGCTGTCTAATCGTCTTTGGAAAATTGGGCTTTTGACATATAGACCTTGCATTCTGAATTTTGATTTCTGCAACAAATTTTAGTGGCATGACTCAGTATTCAGAGGATCAGAAAGGTGCGTGGGTCACATGCTGCAGAGTATATTCATAGCAAATTTTACGGTAAGCTTCAGTGGGTAAAGTCTTAAGGGGTAAAATGAGTGATTTGAACAGAATTACACAGCAAAAAATTCATGCCAGCATGTCCTATCTATAAAAATGCATTTTAGTAGAAAATATTTTCAACTGGAATTTTTTTTTGCATGCAAGGCAGAACATGCAGAAGAGCAACTGAGCCTGATTTTCTTATTCCAGTTCCATTGCTTGTATTATATTTAGGGTTTTGTATCATGGCTGCCTAGATTTTGCAACCCTAGATGTGCCAAAAACCCTTGACTCATTCATTCAGGTTGAATAATAAGCAACCTAAAATGTCTACTTTCTTCAACAGCTGCACACTCCATTCCTTCGTGTTTCGCAAATGTAAGAGGTGCAGATACGTTTTGACTTTCATCTTGTAAACAGAAACTGTTGAAGTGGCAGATCCTGACCTAGATCTGGGCAGCAAGGAGATGTTGCCCAGATTTTCCCAGCAACTCAAATTTATCGGGGTGAGCCTCCATTTTCTGTTGTTCCTCCAGTTGCTCTAGGAGCAGCTGAACATGCAGCAGCGCCGGTGCCTGAGTGGCCAGGCAGAGCTGGACCTGCCACACTGCTTTCAGGTCTCCATAAAATGAGCCCGCGCAGCTCGATAAAAATCGCAATACCCTACTGTCAACATACGTTGGTCATCTCAGAGGTTGGATGCATAAACGTGTGTTTAACTGCTGGAGTGTACAAAGCCTGTTTCACTGGAGACACTTCAATATTTCTCCTCTGCTTTCATGTAGCTGACATTTATTTACTGCTGCTTTAGGAATTGTGTGGAGTGGATCTGCCTCTCCTGTGCAAAAAGCTGTAGGTCATATGTAGTCCCCCGCTCAACGATGATTTTCTTCCATTCCCTCATGCTCACCTATCCCTACTGTCACCCCCAAAATAAGGAGGAACTATTAACTTGTCCAGCTGATGATTCCCCCACCTCCTCCATAGGCGTAGGATACGTCTTACCCAGTGAAAGCTGTTTGAAAGGGGAAACCTACTCCAGCATCGGCTGTATCCATACTTCTAAATAGTGCAGAGTCAGGGACGAGACGACACAGACTGATTCCTCTCCTCACTGCTTAGCACTAGCCTGCTCAAGAGAAGATTTGTCTTGATAGATAACTGAAACAGTCCAAAAGAGGCCTGGAAATGGATTAAAATTAAAGAGTGAATGGATTGGGGTCCAGTGCTCGAAGCTACTGACTGTATCTGTTCTATTTAGCTGCATAGACATAGCCATAGCTGTTTATCCTCCCTCTGTTAGTAGCCACAAGAGAAAAGCATTGTCAGTGGTTGATTTATCCCACCTAATTTAGACAATACTTTAAGGTGAAATGAATCACCCTTTGGAAGTAACTGTCTCTCTATTGACTGTGGAGGGAGTCTACACAGTGGAGTTCAAATGGCTAAAGGTGGGAAGGCATATCCTGCCTGTGCAATTGTTGCTTCAGTAACACAAGTACTGCGCTGGGGTTTTCCTGGCAGAGCTTTCAGTGGCTTTCACTTGGGATTTTACTCTGCAAGAAGTGTCAGAGGAGGAGAAAACACAGTGCATGCTCCCTGACATCCTATTTCCACCCTGCTTCATCTTCATCTCTCCCCAGTGACTTACCCTTGGGGGAGGATAGAGCACAGGACCACATACCTGGCTGAGCACCTTCTCCTGTTCCATGGAGATGACAAACACTTCATCCTGGTCACCAAGTGGCTATGCAAATCCCAGAGTCCCATGGGGGTGGGGGATTTCTCTGAGGGACTATTTTATTTTCTGATACTATAACAAAATACTTCAGAGTGATGACAGTACTTTTAAGCAACAGACACTACCAAGAATCTTTGCTATTTCCTTGCAATTAAAAGGACTTCTAATGCAAAATAGCAAACTGTGAACTTTTATCTTTTCTCTTTCTGTTCAGAAATCGAAGCAAAGGAAGCGTGTGACTGGCTACGTGCAGCTGGATTTCCCCAATATGCTCAGTTCTACGAGGGTAAGTAGGTTTTTCTCCTCTTTGTGCAGTACTGAAAGTGCACTGGGCTCTTGCCAGGAGAGCTTGCAGTCGGCCAGCTCTACATTTGACTGAGTTATGGCCATGGCTGGCTGCTTCACAAAGCCTCAGCTGCTGGAATCATACCAGTGCCTAAAGAAAAGTAAGATTCTTGCCCTCATAGCCATGGGAAAAAAAAAAGGGGGGGAGAGGGGGCATAGTTTGTATAAACCTTAAAGTTTAACAAAAACAAGTACAAAAAATTCAAACACATATGTGTCTTTTTTTTTTCAAACTTCCTGAATTATGTCTAAAATAAGGTTGAAAGCACTGAAAGTTACTGAAAATTTCAATTTTACTGAAAATAAGAGTGAAAAGCTCTGCAAGGTTATGAAAAGTGAATAATCTGAGCTGTGTTTTAGATTTGCAAAGCAAGAAAAGCCAATATTTTGGCACTGACTCAAAGCAAATGGCCGTGTCCCTGTCGTAGCTGTAAAGTTCATGCCCAAGGAAGTGGCATCCCCGAGGGCAGGGCGAGTGGTTACACTGCTGCTGCATTTGGGAGCAGTCAGGGACTGGGACTGGGGTTTTCCTGCTCTCCCTAGCTCAATGCTGAGAAGGAAACTGCAGCTGATCCTCATTTTTCCCAACTTACATATTCTCTCTGCCAGAGACACAGAGCCAGCTCAGGCCCGCTCGGGCTTATTAGCCGAAGCACAGCTCTGCCAGACGCCGCTGGACATCTTCCAGGGTCAGCTTGGGTCTGGAGGCAGCACGGCTCCACACATGGAGCAATGGCCAAGAAACCTCACGGGTCAGAGCCAGCTCTGCTGAGAGTAGGCTGTGGTGCCATCCATTGCCGTGCATGAGGCTGGGGGCAGTGGGGACCATTATGCTGAGGACACCCTCATGGCTTCTGGTGGCCAGCTGAGGTCCCTCAAGGCTTGGGTTCTGGTTCCTGATGGGTTTCTTGGGTGGCTGGGGACTGGGAGCACCATGCAGGGATGCTCAGGTGGCTCTGTAGGAGCCAGGCAGTCTTTGTTAAACCGAGCAAGGAAATGAGACTAATAAACCTGCCAGACCAAAGCTAACATAGGTTTGTGTCTACCACAGTCCCTGGGTGCCCAGCAATACCTTTTCTGTCTGCCTTGTAATGAGAGTATCTCAGATCCCTACTCTCCCAGGTAAAGGAGAACCCGCTGCCTGCGAGACTGAAAGGGGTGTTCCATCCAAAAAACAACCTGTGCTGGGCTCCCATAGTTCCCATACTGTCAATACGAGCTCTAGACATGTATCTGAAAACAAGGTCCTTTTTACGTGCATCTATTATGTCAGTGCTAAGCACTAGTGTCTGAAAATGCTGGCTGTGGTTCCTGCATCCCAGCGTCCTGCTGCGGTACCTAAGCATGGCAGAGCAGTCTGGAGAGCAGCCACAGCGCTGGAAGCCGGCCCACCGTTACAGAGCCCCTAATGTGTTGCAGCCATGTCACTTTTCATTACAAATGTCAGCTTCCAGCATGCTAGTCTGGCTTTTTAGCTAATATTGGGGTTATTATTTAGCTCATTTTCTGTGTCTCTGTTACTTGAGTAACCCTTTGTCTGAAATTGTTGTTATTGGGACCTGTATTAAAAGCAAAAGCGCAGAACATCTCTGTTTCATGGGAAAAACAGTCTGTCAGCAAATTAGTCATTAAGTCACTGTGATGGGAGTGGAGAACCTTGTTGCTCATGTGGATAAAGAAAGTGTGTTGGCAATTCTCTGATCTCACACATTTGTGCTAGGCGCTAGAGCTAATGATTGAGTATCTTATTAAAGCCAAAATGAAATTATCTTGCTATGTCTTTGGTGCACAGGACATTCAACCATACTTTTAGTAGAAAAAAATAATAAAGTGACTGAAAAGGGAACCAGAGCTGAGTGAAATCGGTCATACTAGATTTCACTGAGCAAGCACATTCAAAGCATTTTAGATGTAGATGAAGTATATTCATTTGAATAGCAAGCAGCCATCTTAATATTCTGTCTCCTTTTATAGACTCCCAGTTCCCCATTGACATTGCTGCAGTAAAGAAAGATCATGATTTTCTTGACAAGGACCTTGTAGAACCTCTTTGCAGGTAAATAAAACCTAACGTTTCTTTTCTGTTTATTTAAAAACATGAGCTGATTTGTTATTGTTAACATAGCAGCAGAAGCAGCAACAGAGATGTTTGCTTGTCCACGTGAATTAAGCAATGATATCTATAATGATACCATTCTGAATTAATTTCTCTTACGGAAAATCCTGGGGTAGGATCCACTGCACTCATAGAAAACATCACATGATTTGAGAAGACCCAAATCCAATGGATTTGAAATACCTTTTAAGAAAGAACTAGCAGTAGTGCAAGAAAACCCTGAGTAAATGAAGGAGTCACATTTGAGTTGCACATGAATAACTCTTATGCCTGAGCACAGCAGAAAATATGAAATTTCACTGCACAGAATTCAGCAAATACTTTCTCTGGCAGAAGACGTGGTTTTCATGCTTCCGTGATTCCCTTGGTACTCTCCTTTTGGCACCAGTAACAGAAGTGGGACCAGAACCCCACAGTACTACAGCTGCTACAACTAATCACTGGTTTGCTCCTCTCAGAGGGCTTGTGTTTGCTATTTATCTAGCTTTTTATACTCTGCCTGTGATGAATGTATGATATTGCATTGCTCAAGTACCGTCCCCCAGGAGTCAAGAAGCAGCAATGCTGTGGTAGTTTCGCAAAACCACATTGCAGAGGCATTGTTCCCTTGTTCTTTCTCCTGTGCTCAGCTCAAGCTGCGTTCTGCTCCTCTCCTCTTCAGTGAGGACAAAAAAGCATCTGGCCCCTAACCAAACAGGCTTTATTACACGTTATGGAAACTTTCACAACACCAACATCAAGATAATTGGACAAAACTCTATTTCCCTTTCTGCAACTGTGGCTAAAGTCATCAGAGAGTGTATGCTGTTCCACTGCACATCACACTGTGCATGGCAGGGGTTAATGAGTCTGTGATGGAGGACTGCAGAGAGGGTTTCTGAGAATCATAGAAAATAGGGCTGGAAGAGAATTCATCCAGTCCATCTCTCCATCCCGGGCTATGCCTTGCTTCTTGGAGGATCCAGGTAATTCCTGGGCATAGCTGTCAGAATGCTTTCCCAAAACTCCCTTGCTGCGAGACCTATCACTTCTCATTTTGTCTGTTACAGTTATGGGGAACAGAATATTTTCTTTTTCTGTGTAGTAGCCTTTGTGTCTGAAGACCGATTAGTAGGAAGGACTTGGATCCTTCAGCAACTTTTCTCAAGGATGCCAGGGGAGCAGAATAACTGCAGACTTGATCCACCGCTGTTCTGTGCGGCTTGGTGGGAGGAATTGCTATGCCCATGCCTAAGAAACCTTCTCCCCACACGTACATGCATGCCTCTGCTTCAGTCTGGCATGATGGAAGGCATACTTTGCTGTAGTTTGGGAACTGGAAAGCAGGAGTGGTTGGAGTTTGAGACGTCCTCCCCTCTGCCCTTTCCCACAAAGTCGGAGGACGATCCAAAAGAGCAAGTATGATGTCTGTCCCTGTGCTTTTCTTGTGAGAGCAAACAGTGAGGTCCGTTCATTGCATAGTTCTGTGACTCTCCCTAGTCTTTCTTCTCTGAAGTAATTAGCAGTGGTAGTACTTCAATCATGGTCACCAGGCATCCAACACCTATGCAGCTAAACAGGAACAGCTCACCTCTTGCTCCTCCGGCCTCTCTGTAGACTCATAGATACATCCACGACATTTACACCAGGTTTATATATTTATGAGGATTTCTTTGTGAGCTGAACAGCTGGAGACTGTGGTTTTTTTCTCTTTTATTAAAAGGTGAGGTTTTGGAAAAGAAACTAGCAGCTGGAGAGATGCACTTATGTGACAGAATGCTTTATATTAGACTGAATCAAGTGATACTGCTGAGACCTGTAGTACCTAAGCATAGACACAGATCTTTCCAAACTATTTTATTCAAAGACAATGAGTTTTATGACTGTCTAGTAACTTTTTCTGTAATTATTTTATTTAGAAGACAACACCTGTTGACTTCAATTTTTGCCAAGAGATTTAAACAGCTTAGATCTAAATAAGGAATAACACCTCATGTACCAGCCAGGTAGAATTACAAGTATTATGTACAGGTTATTTTTTCAGATTGCAGACATTTAATTTGCTGTCACTCAGCAGCTCCAATCTTATAGCTGAGAGCGACCCACAAAAAGCAGTTGTGCCAAATGTCAAGATTTGGGTTCATAAGAAACAGCAAACAGTGCCAGCTGCTTCCCTCAGTACCAGCTTTGTTACTGTGGTAGCTATCAAACAAAACCCTTCCAAATTTTCCAGTGCACTGGAAATCCTCACAGCTCAGCTGATCACTGTGTCTGGTTTTCTGCCCTAGCTTTGCTCTGTGCTGGCATTACTACAAGGTGTGTGCCCGTATATCATACGAGAGCAGCAGGCTCTCACGCACTTTCATGAAATAGGAAGTTAAAAAAAGGTTGGTTATTGGTCCTGTGTGCACCGATTCCCAGGTTGGGAGCCAAACTTCTGTTCTTCAGACACCCAAAACTGCCCTCGAAGCGATGCATGACCAAGCCTCCACACTGACTAACAGTGCATTCAGCCCATAGCACTGAACAAAATGGGGTTCTCATTTTTATTTGGAGGATAATTTTAAAGCTGGAATGCCAGACTGGATAATCGGTTTGAGCAGAGTTTTAGCTCTGAATGGCAACGGTTCTAGCACAAACATTGACTTTCTCCGCTCTTGCGGATTGAAATCAGACTCTCAACCTCATTTTATAACAAGTTTTCTTATGGCATTGCAGTATACAAGACAACATGAGGTACAAATTGAGAGGAACCTTTTCTTTTTTTAGGCAGCTGGCAGTATTTTAGTCAGAAAGCCTAAGACTCCCTGTTGTAAAAGATTTCAGTGACCTTTCTGAGATATTCTAACACTCCTGCTGTTTACAATATAATTTGAAAATTTGGCAGAGTAAAGACCAAGTTTGAGGCCTTTGGGTTAGAGGCATATCTATCAAGAGATTCCACTCAGATTTTATTGAGTAACGAACAATAGAAAATTGCCATGCAATCTGCAGGCAAACGCGGTCAGCCTGCCAAAATAATAATTGGGCATGAAAATTTTATAGCTGGATCTCTGTGTCATTTCCAAAATAGCAGCAACCAGCTCTGCTCTAGGAACTTTTGTGGCTGCTGTGATAAGAGGGTGAGAAGGAAAAGCCAAGACATGTTGTACTTTTTGTATTCAGGTAAATACAGTGACTAAGAATATAAAGAACAGGTATGTAACAGTCTGATACGTAGGCCCCTAATGCAAGCTCTTAAAATGTGAACTGTGCCAAGCAGCCAGCAGCCTATTTTCCCATAGCTAGTGTCTCTTAGATAGCTTGCAAATAATCCAAAGGTTGCTGTACATGGGACATCCCACCTTTAGAGTTTTGAAATGGTTATTGTATAGTCAGTACTATCTGCTGAGTTATACTGCTCTAGGTGCTCTTAGGAGATAAGCCCAGCTCATCACACGCAGTACCGAAGGCCCTGCTCTGAAGCCAGTAGAACAACTCCCATTGACCTCAAGGAGAGCTGACTCACCTCATGTGAGCATGTAGCCTGTAAGGTAATTCACTCAGTCGCAGCCATGACGCAAAGCAATAGGACTGGAAAACAGTAGATCTCTTCACACACAAAACTGATTGAGCAGGGACATGCGAGTGTGAGCCTCACACACCAGCCTTGCCAGTACTGGGAAGACCCTCATTCAGTGTTCAGACCTCAGCAGAGCCCAGCACAAGGAGTTGGATGTCCTCTTCCCAGGTTCCACAGCACCAGAAACAGCTAGCTAAGGGTATGTGTACGCAGCACCTAAACTTGGCTAGGAATAACGATAAAACAAAGAAATAGTGTCATATTTCCCTCAGAGAGGAGTTTATGAAACCACATAACGTGTTTGGCTGGTCATGATCCATGAGAGAGGTCATTTGCAGATCTGCAGAGGCAGGAGACACAGTCCATGCTGACCGTCCCCATGGTGCCTCCTCCTGCACGAACAGTTGGTGCCCCTGGCTGCATTCCCCACCAGCTGCTTGGAAGCAGCTGCAGAACAGGTACAGAGGCATGCATGGAGCTCCAAGTCACTTCAAAGTTGTCTTTCCATTATCTGGATGGCTCTTCAAGCAGGACAACAGGTCACCCATGAGGTTTTTCAGCTAATCAGAGCCTGCGTTGCTACACACTTGTGTGTATTTGTAAACATTACTTAGTGCTGTACAAGATGCAAAAGTCAGAGATTTCCTCCTTCTGAAAAACTTCCATCATAAGGGTTAATAAGTACAGCACTGGGGTTGGGATTCAGAACCCTGAACACCTGTGTCTAATGCCATCTCAGATCTCCTAAGGTATCTCAGACTTCTCCATGGGCTGGCTGGACCTGGAGGACCTGCAGCAGCTGAAGGCCAGGCTTGGTACTCTAGGGGATCTAAAATAGCACCAGACATCTCTGTTTGGGCACCTGAATCACTCCGCTGATGTTTAAGTATTGTATCAAGGGACATTTTAAACATAGACATGATGTTTCACCGTAGAGGTAAGTGTTAAACCATAGAGGTAGTGTTAACCTGTGATGGCCTAGAGAAGAAATAAAATTAATATCAGTGAAGCACTTGCTGTAGTAAATACTGTGCAGGCTTCCCCTAGACACTGTAGAGTTTTCCAGACAAGCATTCAAATGCATCCGAGATGGTTTGGTTTTTATATAGCCACCTCTCTTGTGTTTATTTAATGTGTTTTTTTCCTGCCTTTTCTCAAGTCCAGATTTTGTGGTTTGTTAACATTATGAACAGGCAGTCTTTTCCCGTGTTTGTAAGCAGTGACATGAAAATATAGTGCTTGTCTCGCTTTGACTGGGACAGTAGTGACAGCCTTCTGTAGCCAGAGACTTTTATTTTTGTTTTTTGAAAGATCAGTTGAGCACTTGGCTGTCAGTCATCTAATGACTTTAAGCAGTTGAGAAAAGCTTTCTGCCAACGCAGGCACACCAACAAGGTGTAAGAAGCTGAAACAGAGTGACGTTGATTGGAGTTGTTAGTACCAGGCAAGCTCACAAATACGATCATTAGTTCTCTAATTTCACTGGCAAATCTTTCCACAGCATTGGAAGAGGCCCAGAACACATGAAGATGTTTTGTAAATGGGTGAATTTAAGACCTGAGGTTGAGCCCCTGGCACCCAGGAAAAAGTAGTTTTGTTTCTGATGGAGTTCTTCATAGCAAAGCCAGGTTAGAAAGTGGCCAGGACAACGGTGTGGCTTCCCAAGCCTCCACTTTAAATAATGACACTCACTTTCATAGAGCTGACCTCTCAGTCTCTGCTGAAATGGTCTCTCTCTCAAATGCCGTTAGCCGGAAAGCGATGGCTTTGGACAGTCTTGTTGGTTTCACTGTGTGCTTTCTTGCAACTTTCTGTGCTGAAGAAGCAGCTCTTTTTAATAGAAACACCACAGCACTTTCTGCTGTGGGCTGGGCACATCCAGAGGTACCTACGTGCAAAGAGGGCAAAGGGTACATCAAGGGTTGTCGCTTCCTTGTCATCCTTCTCCTGAAATGCGTGGCTTGCTCCTCGGTTTTCAGAAGTCAAATGGCACCATGGTGAATGGAAGGAGCACTGGTCCCTGTGCAGGGTCTCTGACCCGAGCCTCCGGTTCACCTCTCGGAGGAAGCTGTCTCCACAGACTGAAAGTTGGATTGGAGTCCTTTGAAAATATGTCTGTGCCTCTGTGTATTTGGAATCAATATCGATATGCAAATTTAAACATCTTGTGCTCAAAAGAACTGCGGAACACCATTCAGCTCCGGGGCCCCAGATAAATGCAACTCTGGGTTGAGAAATTCCATGTTTGGGCAAAAGATGAGTTTTGCAATAATAGATGTAATCCCTGAGGAGGATTTGTGGGCAGAAGGCTGAATATGCAGCTACAGAGCCACAAAGCCTGAAATTTATTACAAGAACATTGCTATCATGGATGCAGCGTGTGCTTGTGCATGCATTATACTCACATTAATATGATGAGCACAGGACTTTTCTGATATGGCATAACAGGTTTATTGGCTTGAGTTAGGGAGGAGTATTTTATCTACAAATGAGCAGATGATATTTTGTGAGGGAATTTTTTTTTAAGGAAGATCCACATTTGGTGGTCTGGTTCTTTATTAGTGGTGGCAATTCAAAAGAATTTCTAATATTAGAAGTCCCAGGGAGGAATATGTTAATGCCATAATGTTCTTATGCTATGTGATAGATTATATTATTGATGGGATACTTTTTTTCATGTGTCTTTGTAATTTATCCCACACATTTTAAATGTTACCAGTTCTGGAGATTTGCATCCTCTTCCTGAGACCCAGAAGCAACAGGGGAAGCTCTTGCAGCAAAGACGCAGAAAATGCAGGCAGCCTGCAGAAGAGTGTTGTGGGCACATGGCTCTCTCACTCTGCCTTTCTTTATTTTGAAATTCAGCCCTAAATCTGGAAAAAGTTCAAAATCGAAGATATTTAATGCTGAGCTTCCACTTTTAAAAGATGGATAGTCTCATGAATCAGGACCTTCTAGTATAAATAAAAAATAATAATTTATGGTTAACATGGTAGGTGCTCTATTGAAGGAGCATGTTCTCATGTCCTCTGACCATCTCTGCACATGGACGGGCACACACGTACACACATACTCATTCACTTTCCATCTTTATCAGATTGTCATTTCAACTCACTATCATTGTGGGATAGCCTTGGATTTAAGGACCAGAAGCCTTACAGAGTCCTTGATAACATCATTACAAACATGGTCAAAAATAACTAAAAATATTTATTTAAATATGTTAGATTTGTTACACACTGGGTGTGTTAACCTGTCTGTAAGATCCACAGATACGGGAAAGGAGATATTGACTGTGGAGAAACAATTAACTAACTAAGAAGTGTTCTTCTTTATGTCAGCTTTTTAAAGAAAGTGCTAACTGCTGAAAGTGAGGAACTGCATCTTTTTCTTTTGTCTTTCACAAGTGCTTTGAAATCCCCTAACAGTAACCTTAAATTGGTTTAGACCAATTATGTTACCGTCCTGCAGAAGGCAACTTAACCTCCTTTGTCTCCTGTCATTTCCCCATCTCTCGGAGTTGTTTGGTTATACCTTTGCTAAGTACTTAAATGTCTTAGAATTAAAAAGCAATCTATAAAACCTGGCTATCAAGTAATGTGAAGCTAAGATGTACTTTTGACTCAGTGGTCTTATAGCCTGGAATAATATGACCAACATAATTCTGAAGCCTGTTGTATGCCATTGGCAACCTACAGGCTGATAAGAGAAAAGCTTTTGAACTTCTGAAAAGTCATGCCCTTTAATCAGAGGCTGCTAATCTGAATTTGCTTTGCCCTGTAGACGACTGAACACACTGAACAAGTGCGCCTCAATGAAACTCGATGTGAACTTCCAAAGAAAAAAGGTAAGGAAACTTCGTGAAATGTGCTGGCTTTTGCCCCGGCTTTTGTGATAAGACCTCCCCAGTTTAGTCTTTAAGTCAGTAATGCTTTTAAAAGTAAGTTACGTGTATTTGACTTTGAACATGTGTGTCAGCATTCTCTGGACATGTGATAATGTGAATTGCTGAATCTTGAAATTATAAACAAAGTAGAGAAAACCTGTGACTAATACAGCAGGAACAATACTACATGTGTTAAAAGGACACATGCAGTACTTAAAACTTTACGTATGTGCAATTCAAGCTGGTGGGTGAAAAGACAGTGCGGTTTCTTTAGGCTGGCTTGTTTGCCAATGCCATGTGAGTACACAATGGAAAACACTGCTCGGAAAAAATGGAAGCTGCTCAGATGAAAACAATAGCTTTTCTTTATTTCTTGTACTGACTTGTTCCCAGTTAAGAATATGGAAATAAACTCTGCCGTCCCTACAAGCTCCTGTGTAACACGGGAATCAGTTGAGCTTAAAGGATTTCAGTGGGGACTGCAGAAGCTGCCTATTGATTTTGAGAGTTTTGTAACAAGCCCAGCATTAACTGTTGAACGTTTGGTTTTCAGGTCACAGATTCCCCCAAGCCCTTCCGTAGTGTACAATGGTAGATGTCGACTCTGAGAAATCTCGGTGTCTGTTTTTCCTTCCTTGGAGTGTTTAATGCTTTTTAAAAACCACCTCTGAGAGCTGCTTTTTTTGTGTCTTTGCAGATTCAGTCTATTCATGCTCTATTCACTGTTTGAGAGAACTTGAACAAAGAATGGTTTTAATGTCCAGATATTCTGCTTTTGGCACATGCCCATTTGTTCCTCTGTGTACGTAGCCTCTTTTGCTTGCATTTTGTGCACTCAGTAGAGCTGCGGGGACCTCTTCACTACTTCAGATCTGATGGGTTTTTCTCATCTTTGATAAGTTCCAGCGCTTTCCCCATCAAACACTCACATCGCACCTGAGAGAGGGAACAGTAAAATCCCCTGACCACACAATAACTGTATGATTTGGGCAGGTAAAAGCTACAGGAAGAGGCTGAGGTCTTTCAGCAAAAACTAACTCAATCGATTGTGCCATTGACCTGCTTGGAGCAGTGTCTGGTTTGCATCCATCAGCTCGTGTACTTGTGTTCATGCAGGGATACTGGAGGTGCACAAGAGACAGAATTACAAAAAGCAACATATAGGTGAACACTGATTGTCCTCTGGAAATTTACTTAGTTCCTGTCCTTCTTCTTTTCAACAAGTATTTTGGGTTTAGTGTGAGGTCTGTATGCTTGCTTGCTTGCTTGCTTGCTTCTTGAAGTGTCTGATTATGTTGGGTTAAACAAAGGAGGATTTTCTTGTTATCTTTAGGTTTTTATTAATTTTTGCTGCCACTCCTCCCCGCTCTGAATGGATTGAAGCCCTCAGCTGCTCTCCATGCAGATAATCATTGATTTGCTATGGAAGCGAGACTGCCTTACTTGGTACTCTTCCAGGGGGACAGAAGCTAGTTGGGTCCATACCTGCACGAGGCCAGGGAGAAGCAGAGCACAGAAAAATGTAGGCAAAGAGGGGATGAAGGAGATTTGGGATGACAGATACAGAGCAAGTGAAAGCAGAAAAGAATGTGGGGGAGAAAAGAGGGAGGGGAGACTGCTGACAGAAGGAAATGTAAATACAACAGTTAAAGCTGGGAATTGGGGCTGCAAGTGAACACTGAAGCTAGTAAACTTCTTTGCTGTAGATGCTGCCTTTCCTAATAATCTCTATGGCGATCTGAACAATGAAATGCAAAATCAGCTCGCTTTGGAGGTTCATCATAACAGGTTTGCACAAGACTAGCACAGCTGCTTGAGTAATTCATCAAGATACGGCCAAGCGAGCTGCCAGGCAAGGTTACTGTGAAAGCCAGCACGGCATGAGCATTTCTCCACCGCCCGCTCTCCCACCCAAACCATTCATGCTGTGGGCCACGCTCTTCCCCTTGGCTTCATCAAGATTCATACAGAAACCCTCGTGTATGTGTTGCAAATATGTCTGTAAGCAATTTGAACAGACAGAGATTAGCCTTTGGATTAACTGCCTTCTGCAGCTGTCAATTTATGAGAATTCCTGCCCCCAGCTGGAAAAATGTGGCAGAATTCCACCACAAATAAACCCACTTTTTGCCTTTTGTTAGCATCCCTCTGTATCTTAGGCAAGTACACCCTCAGTCAAAAAGCTGCACGATTTTTAATCAACTGTGACAAATCTGTGAATCAAAACCTCTTTCTCTTTGGCAAATGTTATCAGTCACTCCTCAAAAAACTTACTCCTTCTCATCTTCCCAAACATAATGGTGTTAAATGGACTTCTGAATATGCTCCAAAGCCGTGCACTTGATTTCACCCTAGGTCAGCAGAAGTATACAGTCACTGCTCCAAGATGTCTGCTCTGCCTGCATAAGATGAATCTTTGCTTTCAGACCTACTCTTGATCCACTGTCCCCGTAGCTGCTGACAAGTCGGTTGGCAAAGTGCTCTCCGCATTTTTTTTAAGACAGTCTCATTTGTCAGGGCACTCTGATATCTAACAAGAACAGTGGGTCATTCAGGATGTTCGTGGCTTCCAGAATTTCGACTGATTCCATCAAAAGAAAAGCACATTATGTCAGGACGTGCAGTGCAGTCGAATTTGGAGTGAGTCACCATGGCAGCATTTCAGTATCCAGATATTTCATTTGTCTGATTTTGCTTCTGATGAAACATAAGCATGTTTCATTACCAATTAAAAAAAATAAACTAAACCTTTTTTTTATTTGGCTGCAAATTTCAACACTAAAAACCCTCTGTATTTTCTGACTGGCTCTTGGGCAGAGTGTAATCCTATCTTTGTTGTGGTTAGAGGCAAAACTTGTTTACTACAAATACTCATTTCTGTTCTCTACTTCCTTTAAAAAAATTTTAAAACTTATTTTCTTCTAAAAATGATTTAAAGTATATTCTGCACTGGGTTTATGTTTATTTCTGCCTCTTACTCTGTGCTCTCCTCTTGGTGTTTTTCACAGTGTCTCTACCACTTTGGTTAGTTTAATCGATTCCAGCTTGTAGAAAATACAGGCGAAATCCTGTCAGTTCATGCAGTAATGTCAGTGCAGCTACAGGGACTGGTGTCAGCCAAGAACTTTCTTTAAGGTCCCTTTGGCATACTGGGATGTACAACAAATGAAAAAATATATTTTTATCCTTTCGGCTGGTGCCATCAACGCTTCAACAGTGGTACGCTTTGTAGATATAATTATCACTGTTAAATATTTAAAAGTACATACCCTTGCGGTTTCTAAAATTTCCACTTTGTGGCACTGCTAAGACCACAATAGATGGATTTTTAAGTGCCTGAGTCTGTCTAGTCCTTCACTCTGTACATGCGTACAACAAACTGTGGAGCTGAAACCATGCTAGAGCTGACTGGTGTGCCATTTCTTCCCTGCAGACAAAACGGCCACAGCAGTATTAGCTTTTTCTAGCCCCTTTCCTGACGCTCCACTAGCTGTTTAATTTTTCTCTCTAGCTAACCGCAGAACAAAGATCTCCATTCATTCCTGGGAACTAACGTCAGCTGCAGGAGCATTGCACATCTCAACATTAACAGATAATAAAGGAGTGACTAAACCCAAAATTTCATAGCTATATTTGATTTTATGGTTTGGACATGCTCTAAAACACCTGCCTGACTTGAAGAGATAAACTGGCAAAAGCTTATGGCATTGGTGAGACCTGGCACACTACTGATCCCTATCTCCATCTTTTGCGGTTTCACATTGTTTAAGGTTTTGGGGGTTCTGGTAAAATTTGTTTTCCATTTTTCAATTAGACAGGCCAGCGGAGATCTAGTCAGAGATGGGAGATAACTTTACCATCAAAACTTCATAGAAAAATACTTCTAATAATAGACTTTTAAAATGAGAATTTTTCCAGTCCCAAAATAGTGTTTCTGGTTTAGCACCTCATTTCAGTCTGACAGCCTGTCATATTTTACTGCCTTCATACCGCTTCCAAGAGTGTGAAGAGCTGTTTGGATGTCATGTAGGTGAAGTTAGTTTGTTCTGTTTTAAAACAAACGTACCAGAATCATGCAGCATAAAGCCGGTTCAAAGTCAAGGGAAGGATACTCATTAGCAACTGTGGCTTCACATCCTTAGAGAACAGCGAGTTCGACACCGACTGCGCGGTTCATGCTGAAGATGTATCTTTTTTGTTTGAGCAAACAGATGAGAAAAATGTCACAGGGAGAGCTTTTTTATCCAAATTTTTTTCAAGACGCACATTGTCTGCATTGCAGAGTAGCTCCTGGACCTGCCTAAACATAAGCAGAGCTCTGCATGCCCCAGGCTGAGAGACGAGACCACGAGGGCTGTGGGGCTGCTGCTGCCCTGGCAGAAGTCAAAGGGAAGCCAGAGACAGTGGGGCAGGCTGGAGGCTGTCAAGTTTTGGGTGCCTCTCATGGCAAAGGTGATGAAGATAGTGGTTGCCACTCTAGGAAAGCTCACCACAGACTGAGCCAGGCTGCTCCTCCTCCCCACACCTCCACGGCTGCCTTTGCTGCCTTCCTTTGCCTGCACTCAGACCCACCCCAAGCAATACCTCCAAATATTATATATTTTTATTGTTATTTTAAGCATCATGGCTATTTATCTGCAGTTATGTTACTGAAACATAATCTTGTTAAATGTACCTGGTCTGTGAAGTTTGTAGATGTTTACTTAGTTCTCACTGCAAAACTAAGTGCAGATTTGCTGTCTTGATTTCTTAAATGGCTCGTATTGCTGTAGTACCCAGCCACTTTCCAGTCTTTACAGTGTGTATCTTAACACCAACCCTGCAAGGCAGGATCCCTCTACTTGGACCTTTCAAAGTGCTTTTTTATCTAAACAGTCACTATGGGCATCAGTCCTACACAGTTCAGCCATCCGCCCGGTGGAAGCCGAGAGGCATTGGTGGGACTTAGGAGCTCCCTGAGATAGAGCAGGCTTTTGTTCCTTGTTAGTTAAGATACTCACTGCAGCCTTTACAATTAAATGAAAGAAGCTGTTATGAAAGGACTAATGACCAATCTTTCATAAATTAGGTTCAGGGAGACTTTACCACCTATTACTCACCTGGAGCAGCACAATTACATTAATTCAAATAACAAGCAAACACACCTGCTTTTAACATGTGCCACTTGTTGTTTTCCAGAGTGAAGACTCAGATGAAGAAGACCTCTGTGCTATCAGTAATAAATGGACTTTCCAAAGAACCAGCAGACGATGGTCTCGGGTGGACGACATTGATGCTTTGCTTCACCGATCAGACAGACATGGATCTTCTGGGGACATTAAAATGAAAAATACAACAAGCAGCGAGAGCGTCCTTACAGACCTGAGTGAACCTGAGGTCTCATCTATTCACAGCGAGAGCAGTGGGGGAAGTGACAACAGGAGTCAATCCGGCATCAGCAGCACTGCCAGGGAGACCTACGACTGCTCTGGCCAGCATGATGTAGAAAGCACACTGCTGCAAGACTCCACTGTGATAAACACCGCCCTGTCCCCCAAGGACAACCTAAAGAATGAGAAACCAACACGAACCAAAGCAAAAACCTTTCTAAAACGAATGGAGACACTAAAAGCAAAAGGGGTGCATGGAAAACTAAAAGGCTCAGGAAGAACAGGTCCTTTAGAGATAAGTGGACCTGTTCTCCAGTATGAGCCGAAATCCTTGAAAGACATGCACTGTGTGCAGATAGTCAATGGCGATCTCCAAAACTTAGGACAAGATTCAGTCAAAAGAGGACTTTCCTTTTCTGCCAAATCCAGCAGTGACAGCAGTCAGTCCGAAAACAGCAGCAGTGGGGTGAGCACACCGTGTTTGAAGGAACGCAAATGCCATGAAGCAAACAAGAGAAGTGGGATGTACCTGGAGGACCTAGACGTTCTGGCAGGAACAGCCTTACGGCAAGTGGTGGACCAAAACCGCAAAAATGAATTTCATTCCCAAGAGAACTTGGTTGTGCACATTCCCAAGGATCACAAGCCAGGGACCTTCCCAAAGGCACTTTCTATTGAAAGCCTCTCACCTACAGACAACAGTAACAGTGTGAACTGGAGGACAGGTAGCATCTCTCTGGGAAAGCAGAACTGCTCTACTCCAAAAGAGTCCGGATTGATGGCTTGCTGTCCTAAAGAGAGCAGAATTAGTATTTATGACAATGTGCCAGGTTCCCACTTGTATGCTAGTACTGGAGACCTCCTGGACTTGGAGAAAGATGTCCTTTTTCCTCATTTAGATGACATTTTACAACACGTCAATGGACTGCAGGAGGTGGTAGATGACTGGTCAAAGAATGTGTTGCCAGGTCTGCCAGTTGACGATGTGTCGGTCAGGGAATCTCCGTCGTTGCCTTTCCAGTCACCCACACAGATCACACTTGATTTTGAAGGAAATTCTGTCTCTGATGGCCGAACAACACCGAGTGACATGGACAGAGATGGAACATCCCTGAATGAATCCGAAGCCACTGGTGTTAGGGACAGGAGAGACTCTGGGGTGGGAGCATCGCTCACAAGACCAAGCAGGTAGGTGGCAAAATTTCTTACACGGATCCATGGACTACGAAATACAACGAGGCAGAGGCTCTCAGCCTGGCAGCTGGAAGGTGCAGGGTACCATTACAGTTGTATTCATCCTGTATGGGGATGGGGACTTCCCAGCGAAGGGTGGGACTTCATGAGAAGGGACTTCCTGCTACGGAAATTCTTATGTGGAATCAATGGAGAATCAGTTTAATAGAGAAAATCAGGGCATTTTTTTCTCTCTTCATCCACTGATTACATAGTAGGACCCTGTATACGTTGTGGGATATATTTTCAATTTATCTTCTAAGTTACGCACCTCGGTATTAATGCGTCAGTAGCCTTGTGTACTTTTTTTATGCACTGATCTTCTTTAAAAATTTGTCCCTTTGTGCTCGGAGAGAATTTCCCTAGCCTGCCTCAGTCCCTTACATGACGGGATGTAATGATGTTATACAATTAACTTCTTAATAAAAGTCAAAAGCGGGATTTTGTTAGTAGTTTACAGACCTGTTTTAAGTCTGAGGGATGAGTTGCTGTTGAGCCAAGGGAGCCAAGTCCTGGGTAAAGGCGTTAGTGGATCCATACTGCTGTGTGTAGGGTGGCTTTGTACGTGCAAAAGCACTGAGAAAACACCTGGTATCTTCTGATCTGCCATCAGTCTTGTCATGTCCTCACAGAATATTTTGCCATACCATATTTTACTGCTGCCTGTGCTTGCTCACCACCATCACAAGCAAGTGAACTCGAGGAAAATACTGAGTAAATGAGCACTGCTAAATTTTTTAGGATTTGAGCCAGAACTCATGTTTAGCAAAACAAGAAACTGAAATGATTTTTTTTCCAATGTATCCAGTATACAGAGAAAGTGCATTGGAGTAAAGAGAAGTGGTGAGTGGCTTAATAGCCTGGTGGTTACGGCTCTTGCCAAGGAGACCCAGGGTTCAATCCCTTCTCCAAAAAATCCTTCAGTATTTAATAATAGAGATATTTGGAGAACCTCATCTCCAAATACCTTGGTGGTCAGGCCAGTCCCCTGGGATGTGAGGGACCAGGCATCAAATCCCAGCTCTGAGTCAGGGAGAGAACATTTGAGCCCGGATCTCCCACATCGTGTTGGAAATGTGTGGGCTAAAGGGCACAGCAGGCAGCACTGCTTCGCTGAGTACATGGATGGGACCCACACCCACTTGTGAATCTAATGTTAAAAAATCAAAGGTTGGGCATTTCCAAAGTTAAAGAGCTGGAGCAAACTGTTTTATTTGCCTCCAAGCTACATTTTCTTTCAGTCGACACACCATGAGCCATAATGTGTTTGCATATGTTTGTGTATGTTTTATATATTGCCCAGCCTGTCTCACAGTATACCATCTTTTTCTGCCCAGTTAAAGCTGTTGTCTTATTTTTCTGTTGTTTCTTTTGCGAAAGGCGATTGCGATGGCATAGTTTCCAAATCTCTCATCACCTGAGCCACTCCATCGCATCACTTCACATCAGCAATCAGTCAGCAGCCCAACTGAACCTACTGCAGAAATTCTCTCTGCTTCGTCTTACTGCCATCATGGAAAAGTACTCCATGTCAAACAAACATGGCTGGACCTGGTGAGTACCATTGATAACTGGAAAAAAGATCTTACGAAAAGAAAATAGTTTCTGCTGATTCTGTTTTTCTGGTAGTAAATTCAGTAGGAATTAGGGGAAGCAATTGATTTCAGCTGTAGAAGTTGAAACTGTCCCTTTTAATCCATTGCTGCCTAGTGACTCAGTGGCAAAGTCAGAAATAGATCCTGGAGATCTGACTTCATTCCTGTTCTCTAACAGAGAGACAACCCCGGCCTCTCTAACAACGCTCCAGTTCCAGAAAAATAAACAGGAGTAGGAGAGAGTGATTAAAAGTAGGAAATGTTTACAGCAAGTCTTCCCCAGAATCCATTTTGTGATTCGAAAAGAAACAGCTGCTGCTGATACTTCATGTATTTCATATTGGTATGTTTGTGCTGTAAAAGAAGGACTAGAACAGTTACGAGAGTTTCCTCTGCAGATCAAAAGATGCAAGCTTTAGGCTAGTGCTGGACTTGCATTAGAGGGAGCTTGCAGCCGTGGGTGCTTGCAGCCACAGGAGCTGTAGCAGCGACCTGGACACTCAGAGAGTGGAGTGAAGGGCAGATGGACGTGAATGCTGGCAGCGTGGCTCCTTCTGCAGCAACCAGCTACAGAAACCTGCGTGTTCAGTAGCAGACGAACCCTGATGGGCCAGGCAGATAGGGGTATACCAGAATGAAAATGGGCATAGAAAAGAGATTATAAGTATCTCTGAAATAATCAAAAAGATAACAGAAATTTTTCCTAATACACAGAGACACTGAGTGCAAAAATAATATGACTTGGCATTTACACTGCGATTTCCATGTTCAGAGCACTTTCACCAAAACCCCACTAAATTCAGCTGTGAGCTAGATAAGACAAGTTTTCCTTTCGAAATGGAAAAATAGATACAAGGGACTACATGTGAGATTCGCCTCACTGACATCAGCCAGTCCAAAAAGGTGTAAGTCTGATCTGAGCAAGTCATTTTGGCTGTCTGTGGTCAGTGGAAAAAGACAGGCCACTCCAGAGGCAGCTCATTCTATCCGAGGCTGAGGGTTTGGGTCACCCTCCAGAGGTGCCTCACTCCACAGTGGGTGCAGGGGCAGTCTGGACTGCTAATTCTTTCTAAGTCTGCATTAAGAGAGCTAAAATTCGATAAGATGGGCCCCCAGATCACTGTTCTCCGGTGCAGCTTGCTGTGCCTAGCTGACAATGTCTGTACCGAAATGAATCTCACCTTAACCAACTCCAAATAAGCAGACTAGAATACAGCAAATTCTAGAGCCTGCTGTTTGTACAAAGGTTTTCCCCCCTGACAAATATTTCTTCAGTTTATATAATCAGTCTCTAAGGATTTATAAGAGTGGGACTCGAAATAGCTGTAAAGGTATATGCTGTACTCCTTCAGTAGGTCATTTAATCCAAGTTTTATCTCCTTCCCACGCAGATGAGAAAAATCTTTGTCACATTCAGGTCATATGCATCTTTTTTTTTTTTCTTTAATTTCACTGCAGTCATGACTCCCACAAAGGGAATCCAGTTTGTTCTCATTTTCACCATCATTTCTGGAAGAAAGCAAGCTCACCAGCTTCACTGAAGTTACTCAACTAGAATAAATCATGTAACACCAGGGATGAATCTGGCACATAGGGATTTCCCCCCGTCATTTATTACCGTAAATTGTTGGTCAATAGAAATGCTAAATCATGTAACTGGTGGTATAAAAGTCATTCAGCATGTTAGGGGACTGAACCTCCTTTTCTCTCAGATACCTTTTCCGGGATGCTTTGCTGTGCCATTCCTTTGAGTTCCTAATGGGTGCTTTAAACCATGTTGGCTTCAGCTGGATGACATCTGCGTAGTAAAAGGTTGTGTTAGAACAGCTTGTTATGTTATATATTAGAGCCAGAGGCCATCTACTTAAAAAGCTCAGTTATACAGGTTGTAAAGTGTCCATGTATTGTGCATTAAACATTATTTCACCATGTTTATAAAAAAGGAGGTGGCCCCAGTGACCAATCTCTGCCAGCAGTGTTACTCAGAAAGACTGCGTAAATATGCTGGTATTTTCATACAGCCTGCTTGTGTTAATTTTCAGGTCTGTGCCAAAGTTCATGAAGAGGATGAAAGTCCCTGACTACAAGGACAAGAATGTCTTTGGTGTGCCCCTGATAGTTCATGTCCAGAGAACAGGACAGCCCCTTCCCCAGAGCATACAGCAAGCACTATGCTACTTACGGAGCAACTGTCTGGATCAGGTAGGAACTTTACTTCAGAGACTCCGCTGATTTTTTTCTGAAAGGCCACCCTAAGTAAGGAATGGTGAACCTTTTTGTACTTAGTACCAGAATTATTTGAAATTTTTATATCTCATGTTGGGCCCAGATCTCCTCTGGTGATTAGATACTTGGTGCTGATACTAATGGTTTGCCTTTTTGAGATTTGTATCCAGCTAATCTGTTGAATTCCTGTAGCTATAAAATTCCTGCTGATTTGTATACAATAGCCTACCTCAAGGAATGACATGAGATCTTTATGTCTATTGAATCAGAGCTCAGGGCTCCCAGCTTCCACCCATGTCTGCACTGCTTATGCTTGACTGTTGCCACTGAGGGTTAACTGCATTCACCATTTCACAAGATATGGTACAAAAGGTTTTATTTACTTAGCAAAGAAAGAAAAGTCCAAGAATAGAGAGCAAACTCAGCAAAATATTCAAAGTATTCTGTTGACAAAGTCAGATATATCCAGATAGGGTTAGGTCAGCAGGGGTTCAATGCCAAAGCCATTACAGTACGTTTCCTTTTATAGTGTTCTTAGCTGCAATAAGCCAGCTGGGAGACCCTCATGCTCGAAGTATTTCAGACCTTTTCATTCTCTTTAGCTACAGAGCAGGGACATACCAATCATGTTTTTACTGTTCTTCCCCTAAGGATGAGGATATGTATATTTATGAACACAGGACTGGGAGAAACCCCCTGGCTGATTGAGTTCAGTCCTCTACTATTATTGACCTCATGTCATATGATCTCTTCCATAATGGCTTTTAGGTAGTTGTAAGTTCAAAAGGACCAACCAGCATTTTATTCTGCAGACTTTGCGGCTCTCCTAGCTCTGCGCACATGAAAAGGATGGAAGTGGTTGGTTCTGAATCTTTCGATTTTCTTATCACTATTCTGATTTCTGTTCAGGTTGTTTTGTTGGGTGACAGTCAATTTCCCCAAAATGGAAGTCTAAAAGTTAAATGCCTAGCTGTGGATCACAGCCGTGTCCCTTATAGACCCTTCCTATCCTTTCTCTCTGTTGACTGTAAAAAGATTCTGTAGTGGTCAGACCTTACCATCTAACTGCTGGGCATCAAAAGTGAGATGAGTTCTGCCTGCCATACGTAGTCCAGGAGATGAGGGGTGGGAGGAATAGCCCGTTGGAAATGTATTAATAGGGGATGGAAGGGGAAGATGCATGGAGACAATGAGAAGCAATATATTCAGTAGTTAACATGCCTGGTTATCGCTGTGGTAGTCCGGGTTTGTTACTGAGCTGGGAAACACAGTGTAGGAAGAAAAGTCTGGAATCAGTGATGGAACTGAAGGAGGAGACCCTTGTGGAAGTATGAGGAGCAGGAGATGTGGGGATAGGGATGGGCTTGCAGCTAAGTGGCAGAGCAATAGGAAGAAAGAGAAAAGAGAGGCGGGATAAACAGGGAGGAAGTAAATGGTAGGGTAAAACCAAAGAGAAAGAAAAAGCTCTTCAGAGGTTTGAGGCGGTCAAAAAGAGTGTCCATGGGCAGCCTCAGACACGTATCTGCTCTGAGAGGGAGGGTTTCCTTTCTGGGAAGCATGAGGCATGCGTGAAAGGCCATTTAACTCAGCTTGAGTTTCCACTTAGAGCAGAATCGGGAAAACATGCAGTAGAAAACGAAGGAGGAGAAGTACAGATCGGTACCACTTAAAATATCTTTCCACCAAAAATCTTTCTAGGCCAAAACCCTCCAGGCAGTTCAGCTTTGCTGCTTTACAGTCCCTCCCTTTGTTCCCATTTAATTCAAAGTCTCCCAATGCCCAGCCAGAGGTCTGAGCAGCCTCCAGCCTCCCCCAGCATCTTGTTTATGTGTCTCTTCCATGTGCTGCAGAAGGCAGTTTAGAGTCCTGAACAGGCATCAGAGCTTCTACTGCATGCACTTGTTATGAAGTGGGGGTTGCTGTAAATTGTTGTAAGGTCTGGGTCCTGGTACTGAAATGTCTAAGATGGTATGCGGAGCCTCACCATTATTTGTTGGATATTCAGCTTGTGAAACAGAAACTGCTTTGCCTTGTCAGCTGAAACTTTATTTCTGTCATGCATCATATGACTACTTGCAGGGCAGACAATCCACGGCATGAGGATAATAAAGACATTGGGCCAGACTAACCTCTGATAAATCACTGGATTTATAGTCCCATTTCATTTACAGAATGAGTCTGTAATATTGCAGAAGGGAGCCTAAAACATGTTTTTCTATCAAGTGAAGAACTGTCCACTTTTGATTAATTATTATTAATTATTATTTATTATTATAAT
>Ga0065711_1027737_pt1 | contig 46368 bp, 21 predicted proteins | sample Hoacrofraction12_FD_59098 | JGI IMG/M metagenome (GOLD analysis project Ga0065711, IMG submission 59098) | Hoatzin crop microbial communities from Cojedes, Venezuela - Epithelial fraction 12 v2 (version 2) | ecosystem: Host-associated > Birds > Digestive system > Esophagus > Crop | place... | reverse complement strand
CCCCCCCCCCCCCACGGGATGGGAGTAGAGTAGACAAAAGGTAAAACTTGCAGGTTGAGACAAAAACAGTTTAATAAGACAACAAAGAAAATACTAATATAACTAATGCTACTGCAACTACTAATGATGATAATAATAATGAAAACCAAAACACATACAATGTCATTTTCTCAACACCCAATGACTGAGTCAAAGTCAGTCCACGAGCAGAGATCACAGAACCTGGAACTCATGAATTTAATGAATTTCATGAAATTCCTAAAAAAGTCTTAACTCCCAGAAAAGTTCTAACTCCCAGCCAAGACAGGAATTGAACTCCTAGAAAAGAGAAAGAGCAAGTCCTGCCCCCCTGTCAACCCCCATTCATATCACAGAATCACAGAATGGAAGGGATCTCTGTGGGTCATCTAGTCCAACCCCTCTGCCAAAGCAAGGTCACCTAGAGCAGGTTGCACAGGACCTTGTCCAGGCAGGTCTTGAATATCTCCAGAGAAGGAGAATCCACAACCTTCCTGGACAACTTGTTCCAGTGCTCCGTCATCCTCACAGTGAAGAACCTCTTCCTTATGTTCAGCTGGAACTTCCTCTGCTTCAGTTTTTGCCCTTTGCCCCTTGTCCTGTCGCTGGGCACCACAGAAAAGAGTCTGGCCCTGTCTTCTTGACACCCACCCTTAGGATATTTATAGGCATTTAGAAGGTCCCCTCTCAGCCTCCTCTTCTTCAGGCTAAACAAGCCCAGCTCCTTCAGCCTTTCCTCATAGGACAGATGCTCCATTCCCCTCATCATCCTTGTCGCCCTCCACTGGACTCTCTCCAGTAGCTCCTCATCTTTCTTGAAGTGGGGAGCCCAGAAATGGACATAGTACTCCAGATGGGGCCTCACTAGGGCAGAGTAGAGGGGGAGGAGAACCTCCCTCAACCTGCTGGACACACTCCTCCTAATGCACCGCAGAATCCCATTGGCCTTCTTGGCAACCAGGGCACACTGCTGGCTTATGGTTAACCTGTCATCCAGCAGGACACCCAGGTCCCTTTCCACAGAGCTGCTCTCCAGCAGGTCAGACCCGAGCCTGTACTGGTGCTTTGGGTTGTTATACTGAGCATGACGTTGTTGTTATACTGAGCATGATGTCCATGGTATGGAATATTTCCACTGGCCACCTTGGGCTCGCTGCCTGGCTGTGTTCCCTCCCAACTCCTGCACACCTGCTCATTGCCTGAATTTGGGAGACTGGAAGAAAGTCCTTGATTTCTAGCAACAACTGAAAACATCAATGTTATCAACATTCTTCTTGTACCAAATCCAAAACACAGCAGCTACTGAGAGGAAAATTAACTCTACCCCAGCTGAAACCACGACTGTGTTCTTCCATATTTTCTCTTTCTGTCACAGAAGATGCAAGTTGCCACCCAGACACCCAGCAGCACTGTTGAATAAGACAGTTTCCAGTTCTAGCATAATAACTTTGTATCTTTTATTACAAGATCTGAATTTGTTAGCTTTGGCCGCTATCTGTTTTAAGCTGAAGTAAAAAGTTCAGGCTCTTTCCACTGAGAGTAACCAAGTCTCCGTATATCGCAGTACTAACTACAGCAGGATGAATTCTTAAAATTAAACAAACTTGTGGAATGCATCTAAAAACTTAGTGTTGAATTATTTTTTCTTTGTGAAATAGTGGGAGTCTAAGAGTTGCTTCAAAACCTTTTCCCCCATAGACACCTTTCTAGACATCTGTTCATCAAATAGTCTTCAAACTTTTAAAGTATATGGCTCTAGCTTTCTCCTTTGCAAAATTCATATGTGTGTGAAATTTGATACCAAATACTAATTTTTCACACACTGGATATTCCTCTTTTTTCCCAAAGAAAAAAAAATTGAAAAAAAATGAAAATTTTTTTCTCTGAATCATGAAACACCCTACAGATGAAACACTAATTTTGCACTGCATGGCATTTTAATGTCACTGCTAATAGTTACATTATTTATCTATTAATTTGAAGGAATATATTTGACATATATATGCACATAAAATTTTTCCAGGCCACACACCAAAATGAACTAATAAAAAGGGAGGTTTTCACTCCAACTGGTGAAGAAAAGGAGAATACACGCAGTGGCAAACACAAATGGGCACTAGAATTTCATGCCGGTAGATTTCTGCATTAAGCTTTCAGCTTGCATTTCTTTATAGTCTGCTTTTTTTAGGGGTAGAAACTGATTCACATAAGCATATTTACAAAAATGTGGGAGTGTAATGAGAAAGCAGCATTAAATAAGCAACCTCAACAAAATATGTTGTCTTGTCCTTGAAAGGCTGTGGGAAGTGAGAAGGATCATAGCAGGTATTTGAAATCTAGCCATCAAATGCACCAGTGTGCATCCTACTGTCATCCTAGTGCCCTGATGACTGATCTCACTGTGTGGCCACAGCCCCTTCTGCCTTCACTCCCTGAGCACTCTGTCCTGTATCATGTTTCGGTCGAGAGTGGGAGTGAAGAATTCACATATGAAAGAAGCAGTCAAAGAGGGAAACTCTTAAAATGCCTTTTTGTTCACTTAAAAAAAAAAAAAAAAAGGCTAGTTGCCTAGGTCTGTATCTCTTTTTTTGTTTTTGGCAACAATAATCCTGAATTTAGACAGAAGATGAGTTCCCAAGAGAGCAGGATGCAAGCCTTTTTGGCTTTCATTTCTCAGTCCCACAGCTCTGGGAGGCACATGGAACTGACTTCAGAGACTGGAAATGTTGGTATCTGGATGATATAAACTCAGTCTGGCTTTGGCAAAGCTGACTTTCATATCCCACTGGAGGCAGCCTCTGTTGCAGTGCTGCAAATCCCTCATGAAGTGGATGAAGTACCCAGAGTTTTCAGCTCACTCCTCCATGGAAGAGCATCCGGAAATTGAGAACTGACCTTCTTCCCTCTATCCCTTCCTCCTCCTCCTGTTCTCCCCTGGCTCCCAGCAGCTGATTACCACAGGGCGGTCCTGGCAGCCTCATGGAGTCCAAACCCAAGACAGCAGCACAACCAGGCTGCCTCACAGCTCCATGGCCCTCACAGCTGCCATAAATGTAGACAAAGGCTGACTGCCCAAAGGAGAGGGGGAGAAACTCAACAGAAAAGAGGCAAGACCTGAAACCTTATTTGATGGGAAGATTCACCAAAACCAGTATAGTTTGGCATGGTTTTTGACAGCATTGCCCTTCAAAATGAAAATTTCCCAGGTGATTTTTTTTTCCCAAATCTGTTCTAATTTGCTGCACTATGTTTTTGAAGGATAAGTCAGCTAGAAAATCTGAAAAAAATAGATTCTTGAAGAGCTGTCTTGGTGACCTAACTCCTTTAAGCTTAAGTGCAACTGACTGAACTCAGTTAGACAGATCTTCTCTAAGCATCAGCAACACTATAACAATAAGGACAAGTGGAAAACTCTCATCACTGTGCATAGATATTCTGGAAGGGAAAAAGGGTAGATTTTAAAGGTTTTCTGTATACCCAGCGTTGTACTTACTTGATCATTTGTGAAAAGAGCAAACTGTTGATATTCATCCACAGAGAAAAGTTTAAATCTTATACACTACTGCACTCATTATAGCTCAAGGAAAGTTCGTGCTCTCAAGGCTACTCTTCTTTGTAATTCAGTCAACAAAATTATTTTTTGTCTTGCTCTTCTATCATGATTTTTTTTTAATAGAGCTCACAATTAGTGTAGTGAACGCAGCTACAGGCATGAATTAAAGTAGTAATTTGCTCCTTCTTTTGCTCAAAAAAAAAGGTGTAGACATGGGAAAGATGAAATGGAAGAGCTAATATGGATGCATCTGTCAAAAAAATCATAAAAATTAGATATTTGAAGACTAGCTCTTTTCACTTAGCATAAGCCTTGAGTAACAACCATTAACACCTTGAGCAAGAGCAATACTGCTATATCATTTATAAGTCTACTCATTAAATAATTTGAGATTATATTTTCATAAGTAGCAATAACTGTCATCCTCGCTTTTAAATTTGGACCCTGGTTTTCAAAAAGCAACTCACTAAGACTTCAGAAATTTTGGTACTTTAAAAGTCATTGTCTACAGTAAAGTTTTTTTTTTCTGTGTTGTATTCTTATTTTTGTTAGTGCATAATTTATTTAATGATTACCAGAAATATAATAATACAAACATGAAAGTTCACCCTGTCATAAATATAGGTGATTTATGAAGGAAAATTTAGGTGTAAAGTAGGCAGAGCTTGCTTAAATAACTTTCTGATAGCTAACAAATGCAAAACTGGGGTAAAAGCAAAGGAAAAATAAGAATTGCTCAAGACACTATAGCAAGCTGCAAAATGAAAACCAGAAAAGTATTATTTAAAACTAGATTTTGTGCAAATTATCTTAATAATGCAGATTAAATAGACTGAGAAATAGTGTCCTAGCAGAAGTGAGAGCAATCCTGATAAAGCATTGGAGAACTTACTGCAGAGACCAGTCCTGCCTTGCCGGCGTGATGGTCAAGATTCGCCAGTAGCTATCTTTTTTCCTCTCCACAGCTTTCGTCATACTGCTTCCTGTGTGCCTTTGATAAATTAACTGATGTTTCTTACCAAGTGCAATTTAAAAGGATTCTAATGTTTCGTTCTCCTGTCTTTAACATCTGCACAGATGTTGTCCTCCTGACCAATTACATCTCAAGCTGACATTCTAATCAAAAGGCACTGAGCTGAAGTCCGCTATCTGGACCAGCAGACACACTTGTACCGTGGTGGAGTCTCTCTCAGGAGCTCCCTTATGGCTTCTTTAACTCACAGTCCAGACTGCACGGAGCAGTGGTCGTGAGGGCCAGCCACAGGCAGCACAATAAATCAGCACATATTCCAAGTACATAACTCCACTTTTGAGAGTTTGGAGAGGGTGAATGGGATGAACAGAAAGTCAGTTAGATTGCTACACTGAATACTTCAATTTTTCGCTAGAAAAGTTCATGGCAGAAAACTTTCTTGGGAAGGGCTTTCTGACACAGGCTGATCGGGCATTTCACTACTTACCATGACTGTCCCAGGTAAACACAAAAACCCACTGTTCATTGCAAGTCTTCTTAGAAAAGAGAGGCTGCAGGCTATTTATGTCAAAGAAACTACCTGGAAATGACAGCTCTGTAACTCCAGTGAAAAGACAAATAAATGGAGTCATGATTGCTCAAAATGAAAATAATTAATTTTCACTTTTCTATATATCAGCACTGACTGCAGGAAGCAAAAGAACAGGATAGATAATATGTCCCTAAAAGGAAAACAAAAGAGATAAAATACCTATTGAATAATATAGGATTAAATCTATCATAATATAAAAAGCACTTGATTTAACAGAATAAATAGGAATCGGGTTAACTACTTGTTTTCTCCTCACAGAAATCAAAAACAGAAGGCATGAATAAAATTCTATTAGGACTGAAAGATTTTCATTTATTTGAACAAGGTTTGTATTAGGCTTTTATAGCACCAAATAAAAACAGAGACATTGTGGACATATAAATTTTGCCTCCTTGGTTAAGGCTTCCGCCAACTTCTTTATTTCGGATAGCCTTTAATGTCTGAATATACATGGAATTACTTTGGAGGCAAAACTTCTTTTAAAATATCTTCTTATAAATAACTATTTTGTGGTTACCAGTTGCTAAAGAGTTCAGCTGTTTGTCTCACTGTAGCAATGTTTGCAACTGGACTTTCGCTGAAGGCGTCATTTTAAACTACTCAAATACTGTAATGCTAGTAGTCACTGGAGGTAAAATGAAAAAAAAGTATTTCTATGAGGATTTTCCCAAGAGAAGCCTTTGCTTAGAGGTTTCTTACTTCAGTAAAATTATCCAGTAATATTTTCAGAACTGAAAAAAATGCAGAAGTGTCGTTTTCTTCCTTTTTACTGAATTCTTAATTTTAAGAGTTTGAAAACAGTAACTTATTTTAAGGAATTTGTCTCACTTCCCATTTTTATGAGATCACTTGTATCTACTTCCTCTCAAATTAAAGAATAGTTTTACTGGACCTTATTAAGGTTGCTTTGTCCAAGGCGAAGACAGAAAAAATTGAAATGGATTAAGTTTTTCTACCGTAAGAAAAAGGAAATCAAACTTTCATTCCATGCTGCCAATTTGTTAAGAGCAGGACAATGGGAAAGAGAACACAGAGGGTCTTTGAAAATAATGAACTTTTTTGTTAATATTTTAATAAGTCTTTTTTGTTTACACAAAATCTACTTTCAAAAATCTTCAAAACATCAGACTAAAACAGTCATCATAGATAGACAATATTCTTGAACGTTAAAAGTAAAAGAAAAAGTAAGCTTGAATCCTCTTCAATAATTTGACAAGCTAAAACACTGAAGCTTAAAAAGATTTCTTTCTCAACATGTGAAGCTTAATTTGAAAAGGATAAGATTCAAAGCTAATTTTCAGAACCAAAACTCAAAATACGTTAAATCTCTTGGCTAATACTACATGCCTAAGAAGCATTTGCAGCTGCGGAAGCAGCCCCTGGGCCCTGAGGTGTCGCTTGCCTTATGAAGCCCAGCTGGGATGAGGAGGACGGGATGAAGGCTTGCTTTCTGATATGCCGCGCTGCTGCTCTCACCTTCACTCACTTCATTATACCCAGCGCTGGCTGCTATGCTTGGTTTGGTCTCTTTGTTTCAGAGGTTAGCTGAGGAACAGAGAGAAGAAAGTCATTTATGCTTATCTGCTTTTACAAATGAAAAATAAAGGTCAAATTTCAGTGGCCGTTGGTTTGTGAGAGCCCAGATCGGAGCATGGTTACTCCAGCAGCTGTGCCAGCATTACATCCAGTTACACCCTCAAGCTCCCTCATTTGCTCCATCTTCAAAAGTCCAACCAGTGTCTGATAACCATGGGGAAAAAATAAACTGGTTTAACTAATTCAGTCCTTTAGCTGCAAGTAGGAATAGACCCTTTTTGCAATTTCCTTGCTGTTCCTTTTTTGGCATGTCTACACCACCTTTGTTTGAGGAGCACTTTGTGGCACTGCCTTCAATCGTGCTCACCCTGATTTGAACGTTACAGGCAGAGGCAACAGCACCTATTTCAGGAGCAGCTCGACACTTTCTGCCCTATGACTGTTTTCCGTTGCTCACAACTTCATTAAAATTACAGATTTAGGCTGAACTTTCCATTCTTGGTATCTGCCTCAGGCTCTGTTTTCTTTCTGTTTTCTTTTTTAAATGTTTCAGCCAAAATAAAGAGGCTATTTCCAAGAATACTTTTAAGGAAAAAATACATCATTCTGTCCACACTGGAAGAAAAAAAACCCAACAAACAAACCTAAAGCAAACAAAACCCTCAAAACAGCAACAGCAAACCCAAACCTAACCCTTGCAACTATTTTGTGAAATAATATTTTGTCCGCACCGGAAAAACAAGCAAACCAAACACCATACAAGTGAAAACAGACCCTGCTTGCAACTATTTTGCTGAAGTTAAAGCATTGCTGTGTTTTGGAGAAGGAGTGTCAGGCATGCTTGTCCTAAATTTTGTGAGATGGATCCACAACCGACAAATCTCAAGTCTTGCTTTTAATTAAAACTTCTCACTGTGCTCAAGCCAAGAGATTTTAGCTCTTGCACAAATTCTGTTAGTAAAATGACTACAGAGCTAGGGGTATCTTCTCAGTACAGCCAGAGGGATAGCAGATGGGTGAAAACCCAAATGGAGTGGGGAGCCAGGGTGACAGGGTCTGAGTCTGCCTGGGAACTGCCACAGTGAGGTTAAACTGGGAAGATGCCCCAAGATCACTGGTGCAGGGCAGCAGGTTGCTTTGCAGGCGAGGGTGTTAGGCAGGACTAGGCAGGTACATTCCCATGTGGTCCCTGACTGAGCATGGTGCCACAAGCCTGGTGGTACCTGCCACAGCAGCGCCTGGGAGAGAGTCAGGGCAGTGTTTCAGGGCTCTTGCTGGGTTTAAGGATTACTTGGTCAAGGAGAAGCATACCAAGCTTACAAACAGTAAATGTCTCATACATGCCCCTGTGCAGGCATGCGTGCATGAGTGAGTGTTCACACACTGATACACACAGCATTTGAGGTGGGGAGGAAGGGAAGGAGGGAAGGTGAACCAGGGATGTGGTCTCAGCAGCAATCACCTCTCCTGGACAGATGGATGCTGTTCCCAGCTGAAGGCCCCTGCAGAGGAAAAAGCTCCTAGCTTGGTCAGAGCTGTAGGAGCAACAGCAACTTCATGCCCAAATCTCAACAGGATCTGAGTGTGCCTGCCTTGGGCTGTGAGGGATTCAGTTCCCCATGCCCCAGACAAGCCTTGCAGTATGCAGGCAGTGTCTTCTGAGACCCAAAACCCTGGGGAGGGCACGTTCAGAGAAGCAGTCTCCTCCTGAACGTAGAGATAAGGTTTAATCTATTAGAAAACAAGTACAGAATAATATATGGTTGGTCTGAGTGGGGTACATCATGCATAAATACAAATCAAGCGGACAAAAATTTGGATTTGGAAAGGAAAATTCTCAAAAATTATGAGTGATCCTAACAAAGGCAGCCCACACATTCTTAAAGCAGCTCTTCTACGCGTACCAGTTCTTTGATGTAAGCAGTGTCACATCCAACCACAACAATATGACAAAGTCCATTCAGTTCTCCCAGGGCTCTGGCAAGATTACCAACCCCAGGATCTCTAAGAAAAGGATAATACTAAAGTACAGTGAATTCACCACTTGAACACGGAGAACACAATTTATTGTTTTGCAGTAGATCCGACTGGCAGACTTGAAAATCCTGCTCTGCGTGTCTTAGAAGAGCGATAAGTAACAGAGAGGGAAGATGGTCAAGCCCACTGCTCCCCCACAAAGCAACAAAGATAGTTCCAGTTTCCTTCTCCTCAGCCATGAACAGTAGGGGACTCTGACTGAACAGTGCTAATTAAAGAACCAGATCTCAGCAGTATCTTCGGACTTTGGGGACTCCTTCATCACATGGATCAGTCGTTGCCGAATTGCCCAGGTTGTCGCTTCTTTTCCCTGTGCTCTCTGTCAGGTTTTCAGACTCTTTGATCCAAATCTTCAACTGGTGTAAATTAGTGCTGTTCCCTAGGGAGTTAGTTTTTAAAGGTGAAAGGAAAAAAACTGTTTAAAGGTGTTGCTTTGTCAGTCTGTGAAAAGATGAATAAAAATGGCTACTGCTGCAGCACACAACTGGTTGCCTTAGTAATAAAGTCACAATCGGGTTGAAGGGACCCTGTATAGGACAAATAATATCATTAGAGAAGTGGAAAGATAACCCTGGCAGAAAGGTTCGTGGCAATTAAATTGAAAATAGGCATCGAAAGAACAATTAATGTGCTCTTTTGCTTCTCTTCAATTATGATTGAACAAGCACAACTCTGATATTTTATATCGGGCTTGCTGAGTAAATTTTCTGTGCTCGTAACAAGAATCATCTGATCAGATGAAGCTGCTGCCACTTTGTGCAGAAATGAATGTAGCATGGATGAGTTAATCTCAACACCTATGGCAGCTTAAAATGGAATCCCTTTTCTTTGTCAAGGTGCAACTGTAGCCCTTACCGGTACCGTAACAACATGTTTCCCTCTGTTACACATGAAAACACATGGTGAATAATTTTTCACAGAAAAAAAAAGTTAAATTTTACTGTACAGTTTGGTGGATCTGGTAGAATTTTTTACTTATTTATGTTACTTGAAGACACAGTCACTGAAGTATTTTTCCATTGGCATAACTTCTGTCATTTGTTATATATCTTCCATATATGCCTAAATAGTCAGGACTAGCAATGTTAAATGTGCAAATACACTTACAAGTCCAGAGATGACAGGTAAGCCAGGATACTAAAATTTAGGATAGTAAAAATCCTACTTTCTGTGGCCTAGGAAGTTGCAGAATTACCAGATTCCCAAGCAGAATATTTTAAGGAAGTTTGCTTTCCGTGGAAAATGCATAGCCTGGATGGGTGTCCTTAGAGAGATTTGGTTTATCAATTTAAAGATATCTGAGTGTCAGCTTTCTTTCTTTGTCCCCACATTTCACTGTTCGTAAATTCACGTTGCCAGAGTCACTCTGTGCCTGTGACTCCTTCTCTAGTCAGGCCTCCAGTTCTTCTTTCCAAACACAATATTTTTATTAAAAATGTTTCTATATCTCCATCTGAAGTCTTGATCTGAAACAGCACACAAAGTGTGCTCTGGCACTGGCCCCACCTGGGCTCCTCCCTCTTCTTCTTGCAGTTGAAGTTGCTCCCTTGGAGGGTTCCTCCTGGAGCCACCCGATCAGCTTCTTCAGCAGCAGAGTCACTTGACTGACCAGTAAAGAACTTTTGGAGAAAGAAAGCTTGCCTGATCTATCCTGATGATGGGAAAAAATAGAATGCTGCTGCCAGTAGCTTTGATAAGGTCCATATAATGAGCCAGGAATCCAAAGAGAGAATGAACTCAGATGGTGTGCGGAAAGGATTTATGTGCATGTGTGTGCTTGTGTGTATGGATGAAGGGAATATGACTACTTCAGAAATACTAATGCTCTCAAGGGGTGGAGTGCTGCAGATTAACAGCAAACTCAGCATTTCCATGAAATGTGTTTTTTCTCAGCTTAGGTCACAGAGAATCCCCTTTTTGAACAGGTACCAAATAAACACTGCGCTAGAGCAAACAGTTATTTTATGCCCTACTTAAAAATAAAAACAACCTTTGCTAATTTTCTCTCCAGATACTGATTTTTATTTCCCATTTCTTATAGTGTCTTGGACAAGGGAATTGAAACCAGTCAAAAAGAACCATTATATATAGGTAGTGCTGATAGAGATGCAAACACAGAGTACAGCTCTATTCCCAGGGTACCAGTGGAGAGTTTTTCCCAGTTTCGAGATGCTCTAGAAAGGGATTAAAACAAAGTAGTACTGAAGCACTTTTGATAATCACAATTAAATGTTTCATCAATTGTTCACTTAAAAATTATGTTTAAGTAGACAACATTTATGCATTTATGCTAAAAATGATGGCTAAAATGCAAATTTTCCGAATCACAGGAGGTAGATCCAAGATTTCCGCCTGCTTTTGTGTGTCCTCTACAGCTGCTCTTCACCTTCCTTATCTCCCTTTGGTTTGGTGAAGGTTATCCTTCTTGGCCCAGACACAAGATGGCATAAGAGTGTTTTCCCACCTTGCACTGCCATAGCTGGGGGGCTCAGAAGACCTGGAGAGGTAGGTTTGAGCCCTGTCAAGGTCTTCCCATCCTGAGCACTTGCTCACAATTTTATTATCAATCCACAAACTCACTGATCTTTTGAAAAAGACCAAAAATCAAACTATACCAAAGAACATAAATTACAGATTTTAGGAGTCTTGCACCTTGGATTAGAGCCTTCTTTTACTATGTCACACATTTCCAGTTTAAACTCCTGACTAGAAGCATTGGCTTTTCACAACAGACTGATCCAAACTGAAGTCTGTATTCATTTAATTCATAAATTCCCTTCTGTCCTGTGCAGAATAAATCAACATATTCCCACATGTCTTCCTAACAGAGAATCTTATATTAGGAACCAATAATAAAGTACATCAGGGAAAATTTATCCACCATATGCCTTGGCATAATTTGAATAAATATCAAAAAAAACTGTGTGCATTCTGGAATTTAGTGGAAACTGTGTGTTTGCATTAAATAAAACCACTACTTCCCAGTCATCTTATTTGATTAATAAAGTCTCCTGTAGGCAGGAAATTTATTTTATAAAAGAGCTATTTAAATGGGTAAAATTGTTGTGTGTACATTGTGTGTTAGTTAACCAATTCCTATATATAAAATGAGGAAGATTGTTCATATACAGTCCCTGGAATACATTATTACAGAAGCATTGAGAAAAAAAAGGTCTTATTTTGTTACTAGAAGTAATTCCAAAAACAAATTTCAGCAAAAAAATACCAAAGAAAACCTTCTGTAACAGACATTTCTCTCTGCTTTATTTGAAAAGATTAACTCCTACATGTTCCATTTTATTGCACTGTTTTAACACACAGGAAAATGTATCAGCTGTTTATAACTTTAGTTATCATGAAATTAGTTCTCCAAGGAGCAGATAACAGCCTTAAAATACTAAGTTTAAAAATTATCTTTGCTTTCTGCTGTTATCCCAGAAATAACAAGATTTTAAACCTGTTTTCCAAGTATCTACTAGAATCAGAATATAAAGAGAGTCATTCTTTCAACATGATGGGAAAATTTTGTTATTTTTATTTGTTGAAATTATAATTATTTGCATATACAACCCTATCACTAGTAGTTCAAGAAAAATGACTTAAGATGTGGTAGTGATTTTAGACAGACTGATTAAACATGGCATTATAGCAGAGTCAGTTAGTCAGAGCAATGTTCTCTAGATGAGGAAAATCTTGTTCTAATTATATAGCATTTGCAACATCAAGAATAGATGGCATTGCTTATGGCTCTGTACACAGTTATTTCAGTTTACAGATGGTTTGGTTTTATGAGTCAGGTCACAGCTTCTCAGCAGACCCAATGGATCCTCTGAGAGGTACCAGTGAAGCTCATATCAATTTTTCCCAGTTCTTCTAAAGATTACTAGTTCAGGTAAGATTGTACTTGCCTCTGAAAGTGATGACGATACTGTAGCTGCTGATGGTAATAAAGCCAGGAATAGAAACACCACTCTCTCCAGTTATTAAATTGATACCCTCGCAGAGTTTACTATTGTAAGTGACCTATTAAATACCTGCATGATAGAGACCCTGTTTGCTTCGCTCTGTTTTTAAACACTTTTAGTGGAAAGGAAAAATTCTGTCATAAATTTGAATTATTCCAAACTTTCCTAGTCAACTTTTTCATGGAGCTCTGGGGCACAGTGCATGTGGATCCACACTCTCCAGTATTTGTTCCTCCTCCTCCCTTACAGCAGACCTTTCTTCTCCATAGAAATAAAAGGCACAAGACCTTGTTGACATGCTTTTAGTTACAGGTGAATTTTACCTATCAGTAGTCTATTAGAAAAAGTAACCGAAAAGCAATCGTTTTCCTGCATTATAGGTAATATGCCATCCATGGCACATCAATTCTCTTTCTACTGTTTTTGATTATATTTTGGGATTACGGGAGAGGAAGAGTTAGGTGCCATCTAGGAATTCATACATTATTGGATATGTATGCATAGCTAGTGTTTTTTAGATTATCATTTTTAGTCAAGATTGGGGTGAAGAATGTCATTGGGATAATCTAGGAGCAGAAGGCAGATGTGTTAACATTTTCTCCCTCAAAGACAAGAAAGACTTCCTTTCACAATACATAATTTTAGAAAACTTTATTTACATGCAAGAAACTGCCTAGTCATTATTAAAAACAGGGGAGAAACGTAATCTCTTGCACATGGCATTAAAACACCAAAAAGAAAAATTCCCAGATAGAAAGCATGCACGTTGGTGCAAAGAAGAACGTTCTAATGTTATTTTTGTAATGCTCATGAGACACAGGCTACTCCCCTGCGCTTTGAGGCAGTGAGCCTTCCCCCGCCCCGAAAGGCAGCGGCCAGTGCCCACAGAGGTGTGGCAGCAGCAAGAGAGAGGTGAGCAGCATCTTGGCATTCACTCTTTGGATGTGGCTCACCTGCCCCCTGCAACTGCAGCAGGTGGGCTGGCATGCCTTCACCCCCATCACATTACAAGGGGCAGTTTCAAGGGTGTAACCTCCAAAGCACTTTGCAAGCTTTAGTTTAATGGATCTTCTGCATAAATTGAGAAAAAAAGAGTATTTTATCAGTGTTGCCTGAACATAGCCAAAAGTTCCTTTCTTTGATAAACTGGTACTGAATATTTCTGAGATTTCTGCTCTCAAATATTTTCCTAGCATGTGTCTACAATGACAGCTTTCAAGGACTTACTCAAAATATTAAAATCTTAAATATAAATTGTGGCTTGTATTGAATTTCATGGGCTTGTTTCTGGCTGTGTGTTTTTCATAGCTCTGATATTTGTTCTCTTTATCTGTTTATATTTGAGGGTTTTTTCTTTGGATAGCTCGGGTGGTGCTGCAGGTTATTTTTAAAGATTTTGTTTTAAGAGATCACGTCCTAATGTCAGTTAAGAGCATACAGTCTAGCCTAAAGATTCTGTGACCGCTGAGCTATCAAATTCACTTTGGCATATGCTACCTATGTCAAAAAGTGAACCGTATGTCCATTGTCCAGGTGATTGCATAAGTAAACTTCCATTACTCAGTGGGAGTATGCCTGCTGATCTTTCAGAGCTCCACATGAAACACAACATCTAGCCTTTATGAACTTCTAATAAAAGTCATGCTCTACACAAACAATATAGAATTACCCATAATTCGTAATTAGAAAAATAAATAATGTCACAAGATACCATAACGAGGATTACAAAATCAGTTGATACCCATAAACTGTGTTTTGAGATTTCTCTTTTGTTTCCTAATCAAGGAGATATGTTGTCCTATTTCCTATGTCTAGGAGAATATAGTTCCTATGGAATTATGATTACTGTCTCTGTTACTGTAAGACTTAAAGGCTGGGGTTTCAGGCTACAAAGCTTCATCATGTAAGAATAAACAATAAAACTCCTTGTCCAAAATAATTTACTGTATGGGAAAGAACAGGTAGATGTACCAAATAGATAGAAGCATAACAAACTAGTAAGTTTTTTGCACACCATAGTAAGCAATAGTCATCACACATGCCATCTTTTAGAAGAGTTATTAGCTCTAGAAAGTGATGTTATTAATAAGGTTCAGAGTAATATCATATTTCTCCACTAATTTAATACTTCAAAATCCTCAGTAAATTCATATTTCTCAATGAACTGGATATTCAATTCACCATTTCAGTCCTTCAGGGTTTGGGGAAATGGACTGCTAAGGAATTTTTCTGAGAAGTAAGCACATATTTCCAATACTGATCTAATTTCTGATATTGAACTCTTACTTCCCTAAATTACGGATGCAGGTGGGAAATGACTGTGCGAACTATAGGGAAATTCCAATATATCTGAAAACCACACACCTCAAATTTGAATACAAAGGAATATATGGATGAAAAATAAAAATTACTGGAGCCAGTGCCTAAAAACCACAGCTGCTTCTGAACATCAGCAAATGCTCTACCTACCTAAACAATGTAGCTTAGTATCCAAAGATGTGATATTCTAGCTAGATCATTTGTACAATTCTCTAGGCTTAACAATTTTTTATTTTATTCTATTTAGCAGACACAGGCAAAATCAAGATTGGTGAGATGATTTCATATGTTATCTATACTCTTTTCTTATGCTGTCTCTTTAGAAGTGATGCAAAGACACAGTGAACAATAGCTGAGTGATATTCTGAAATGTATTATTATTTAGATTGTGTCTTTTATTATGCAAATTGCATGTTACTTCATTTCAAACCAAGAAGTAATCATGGACAGTGAAATGAAGAGGAAAGAAACAAAAAGATGGACAGCAAAGGAGTCTTATTCATTTAGCCAGTGGCTGAAAATGCACAAAGACAAGTAGGTACAAGGACAGAACAAGCCTGACATTTCAGATCAACACAGACTGAAAGTAAGAAAAAGCGAAAGTGATAAGAGTGATATCGTTAATCAACACGGTGTACACAGAACACATTAAAGAGTTTGGCTGCTTTTTTTTTTAATCTAACAAGTCTCTCTAGTTGTAACACAATAAGACAGTGATAGGAAACTTTTTCACCTTTCCTTCATTAGTTGTTTCAACTGGTTCTCACCTATTTGCCCTTCTTCACTACAATGTCATCTAAGTCTTAATAACTTGGTAATTGCTGACTTTCCTGGTTGCCTAAGAATAAATTGCTACCTTAATTTGAATGCACTGTCTATTTCTACTCATAAATAATGACTAGTGTTGCTGAATTTATTATTTGAATTATTATGTTTATGTAGTACATAATAATCTCCAGCCTATAAAAACCACTTTTATAGAGTTTTCCTGACTTTCTTTGTCTTAGGTCTCCTCACCCCTGATATCTGTAAGAAACTTATGATCCACGGTGAAGTGCTAAGTCTTTCTGGCCTTTTGTAGGATTCTCAGCGTAACATTGGACACTAAAGTGATCCACAGGTGAGATGACCAGAGAGAAAACAGCAGATAGAGCAAAGAAGCAATCTTTCTGTTTAAGGTCTGATAGTCATTTTCTTAAGCTGCCCGTGCTAGAAAGCTCACCTTGTTAATATTTACAGTGTAATAATGATTATCTCATTCCTGAAATTGCAGGGGGAATCTATCAAGCTATCAAGAGGCACTACAGGCTCTTAAAGAAGAGTGTCTATGGAGTAAATTCAGTTCCCTCAATTCTACAAAATTACCATGACCCTTTTTTGCTCCTATATTTTCAGATCTGCTTCTTGCAAGCATAACATATACATAGATATCCTTTACAAAGGAAACACCATCAGGCCTGCATAATTGATCTGAAGTTACTAGTTCTCACTTTTGTTCTGTTCAGTATTCACTTCAAATCTCATTGCTCCACCTGTGCTAGTTGACATGCAAGAATGTAGCAGTGCAGATAGATCCTCATCTTTCACTGTAAAATCCTCTCTGTTCCTCCATGAGATTTCTAGTCACCCCAAATGAAGTTGAATCCTTGGCTGTGTGGAAACAGACAATAGGTGCACTGTACTAATCACTCTTCTTTTTATTAACATTATCTCACTGATAACTACTGCACTACAGAAAGCAATCCAGGAGGTAAACTCCTGAGGAAATTTGATTTAGCTACTGGATATAATGCTGTTATATCCAAGCAACTACCCATTGAAGTGAACTTCTGTGGCCTGGGTCATTTGCGGAGTGAGACTAGGAGACCTGAAAGTAATTTCTGGCCTTAAAGGTCTCTGAATCTATGGCATTACTGAGTATGTCAACTCTTAGCAGTCAACCTTGACAAAATAAAATGTCATCTCACTGTTTCTTGCTTCTTCTACAGCCTTTTGCACCTCCAGAGAAATTCAGAAAGCAGGATGTACCTCATTGTCCAGAGCTGTGCTATAATGCGTAGTTCTGTCAAACTATGCACATCCACACCTTATTCTGCAGCATCTTGTCACTAGTTTTCTGAACAAACTGGCCTCATTGTTGAACTTCTTACACCAACCTGTATTTTCACGTAAAGCCAGGTCTCTTAAGATGGCTAGAATTTCAAGACATTTGTGAATTGGATTTCTTCTGCATCTTCTGCTCACTTTCTGCTTTCACCTTCTTTCACCTTCCACTGAAAGACAGCATCTTCCAGCAAAGCTACTTCCTTAAGTGAATATCAGCTTCACCACAATTCAGAAAGATTAAACTCAATGCCACATTGTTTCTCCAGTGCTATGAAGCTCAGCAGCTAAGTAAACATCTGTTGTCCAAGTACAACTAACACCTCAACTCTACAGGAAAAAGTCTTCAAAATACCAAGTAGACTCAGTTCTGAAAGAAAACAAACAAAAAACACCACCACATTTTCATCTGGCTTCTGCTAGAACGTGTTTTATACCTCTTCCTGCAGAGAATCAGCTGCCCTGGACTTATTGCCACAGTGTAGTTTCTTGAAGAGGTTTATCACTCTGTGTGAGCGTAATGCAATTTAAAACAGTGGAGCTCTGCTCATGTGCATTAACCGAAGATATATATAATCTATGTGTATTAAAGTGCACAAACACTGTCTGTTAGTCAGTATGCTACTTTGCAGTTTTGCTGAAAACACAGTAGGTGGATGAGAAAATACATAAATGAGAAGTTTCTGATACTGCAGCTTTATATTAAAATGTATGGAAATAAAATTGGAAACACTTTGGTATGTACACTGTGAAAATGCATAGACAACATTTCAACATGACTATTCTTATACTTAAAGTTTAAAAAGTAAATTTAGATTCGACTCTTTTCAGTGGTGCCCAGTGACAGTACAAGGGGCAACGAGCACAAACTGAAGCACAGGAAGTTCCAGCTGAACATGAGGAAGAACTTCTTCACTCTGAGGGTGACAGAGCACTGGAACAGGCTGCCCAGAGGGGCTGTGGATTCTCCTTCTCTGGAGATATTCAAGACCTGCCTGGACGAGGTCCTGTGCAGCCTGCTGTAGGTGACTCTGCTTTGGCAGGGGGCTTGGACTAGATGACCCACAGAGGTCACTTCCAACCCCTAACATTCTGTGATTTTGTGATTCTGTAAATTAACGAGGCAGCATCTGAGGGTAGATTACATTTTATTCAAACCTGTCTCATAATGGCATAAAATCTCAGCCACCAAAAAATAAAAAGAGAAGCTTTTCTTCATTAATAAAAAAATATTTCTGATAGGTTTCCACTAGCCTGAATAAGTTAGTATGAACCTTTTATAGACCTACATACAAACTGGCTGTATTATTGTGTATGACTTCTCCTAGTAATACTGTTGGTGATACTTTAAATCATGGATCATACTGTAAACCATATCTCATACAAATGTTCACATAAACTTCCATTTCAAATCAGTGATTTAAATTCATTCTCTCACTGTGGAATTGAAGGAAGGTTTATAATATTTCTAGGTATATTTTAATACAATTCTGCTTGAGAGATTTCCACAGTTCTCACAGTATTTTATTTTTGTAAAAGTTCTTATGTCACATCCCTCACTGGAATACCTGAATGCTTCTCAGCTGCCCATAGCTAGCGTCACTATTATGCTATCTATTCTCACGTGCTCTCTCCAAAGGGAGAATGGTATGCATTGGAGCATCTTGTCCTGGTTTGTTTTCAAGTGCTGATGCTTTCTGACATATTTGGTGGAGTGTTATGCAACACGAAAATACATTCAACCTTATGGCATAGAAAGCTGCTGGGTGAGACATCTAAGGGCTTTTTCATCCAAACATGTTCCCCTGTAGAAAGCACCTGTAAAAAGGCTGAAGTAAGTAATAGGCTACTTTCATTCATATGTGGCATATCTGAGCCTCTAGACCACAGGGTGAAGCACAACATTGAAAAGCAATTGTCAATAGTTATTAATTTTAGGTAACATTGTAATTTCCCACCTTTTCCACTACCACTATCTTTCAGGTTGATGAAACCATACCAGATGATGTTTGCAACTCAATTTATACATTTTGGAGATATCAGAACTGAAGCATTCTGCAGTATCTTCAGGGAACTATGAAATACCAGGTTTATTTCAATAACAAGCTCTATAACATTAAATTAAAGCCTCTTTTAAGTTGAAGCTTCTTTTTTGATGAACAAATAACTGACATTTTCCCCCTTGATTCCTTGTCTACCACTTAAACTGTCACATATTTCTGAAATCGGATTTGTTAGTATTGCAGTTTGAAGTTTATCTTTTAAGTCAAGAAGAGCAAAAGATATCTTTCTCTAATACTATGCTTGACTCTCTTAGACTCATGGCTTCTGAGCAAGATTTGCTCCTGTTTGGAGGGTCATTAGGCCCAAGGCAGAAGTATATACTGTAGTACATGGATTAGGTGTGAAAATCCAGTGGAATCCAAGTTGCATATTTCATCTGTTTAGCTTATCTCACGTATTTCTTGCAGCTCTGGTAGCCCTTAGTCTTTGCTCTAAATTTTTTATGGGCTTGAATCTTCTACCCTTTTATTCCTCATTCTCTTTCACTTGCCTTTTTATATGGTTTCTCAGGAGAAATCAGTAGTAATGATCAATGGCTGGGTTGCTTTGAATAATTCTGCTGCATGCAAGTAATCAGATGTGGGATTTCAATAGGTTGTTCATTAGGCCAACATGAGTCAATTTAACAAAGGGTAAGAAACTTTAGATACATACTAAGAGAAGCTGGCAGATCTAAGCACTCCCTAGACAGAGGAGAATGATATTTTCTGTGTGTCATTGTACATTAACAACAAAACTAAAGCTGGTGTTTTTGAAAGACTCAGGATACACAGGAGTAACGAACAGTGAAAAACTGTAGTAGGAACTTCTTTGTAGTCATCTGAAATGGTTGACAGAGTTTTGAGGTTTGATCCTCAAATACACGCAAAATGAAGCCTGCTTTTAACTAGAGACAAACTGGAATTTGTCTGTCTGTGTTTTGTTCCTGGGCAGAATTTTTTTCTAATGGATAGCTAGAAGACTTTTTGACTTTGCATGGACATAGGAGGATACTCATAGCCTCATAATCAGAAATACTGTTCCTACTTCATTTAAAATTGTTCATAGAAGGAGTGTTTCCCTGTACCCCAGATTTCTTTAGCTTACACATGATCAGAAAGATGGATTTATCGAAAAGCTCTTTTGAACATAGTAAGTAGACTTTACACTCTCTGTAGTTTTCCCGAATTAGGTTTTTTCCCTTAAGTTTTATGTGGTAATGTTCCCGTAATGAATTTCGCTAGAATGGTGCAAACCCTATTTAAAAACACAAGTATCAAGTTCAAGTTATGAAATGTTATCTAGTATGAGAGAGAAAAAGGAATAAAAGAGACTGATGGGCCTTAAGTACATACTTAGCTGTAAGCATAAGATTCAGCATTTGTTCTTCTATTTTGTTTTTCCTCTCCGTATCCAGAAACATACACATGACATAGACATCATAGCGCAAAATGTCTTGAAGGAAAAATAGTCACCATTTGAAACTAATAATCATGGGGTTGTTTGTTTCTTGGGTTTTTTTTTTTTTTGCTTAATAATACCTGTCATCAAGTCTCTGTTAAAAAAATAACAAAGTAATAAATGTCTGCTTTTCTGAAACAGCTCTGTCCCAAGACTGGAATTGCTGTTCTGCAGTAAAATCTAAGAACAAAACAAGCTCCAGGTTTTAAGAGCTCCCAGGCTCCCAAGCCATAGCAAGGAGCTATGGCCTTGCTGAATGAGGCTCCTGGCTCTGCCTGAGGAGCCCAAGGAGACCAAGAGTCCTTCAGCTGTGGGGCTGCTGGCACTGGAGCTGCCCCTGCACTGCCCAGTCTACACGGAAGTGGGCATTGCTGTTTCTCAGTTGCGGTGCCACAAAGACATGCAGTGGCTCATCCTGGGGAAGATGGCTCAGCCAGAAAATTAAAGAAGAACTGGACAACTAATCCCCTGGAGGTTCCTTCCTCCTGGAGCAGAGGAAGGAAATAAAAGATGGTTATTTCTACTCTATGCATTTAAAAAAACCCCTAATATTTACTTAACACACTATGACATTTGGAACAAATTGGTATTGCTTCTAAGACACCATACACACAAATCTATAAAATGCCTATACTTCCAGAAGATAGAGAACTATCGTGGATCTTGATAGATTATACAAAGAATAATGCAGAAAGAAAAGGACATCAGTGTGCAGACAATACTTCATAACTGTTTTTTTTCATAAGGCATGTGCTACTAATGAACCACAGACTTCATTCTTTCACCTTGCCCTCAGGGCTCAGCAGTGGGGCTGGTCTGTACCCTGAAGAGTGCACTGAGATGGGATCCAAACTGACTTGTGTTCAACCAGCAAATGATCCCTACCCACATTTTTACAATCTCTGGTCCATCCGTCCCTCGTCAAGCTGGCCAATCATCCTTGGCTGAGCTGGGATGGAGAGACCTCCCTGCTCTGGGGCAGCTTTGGATGTCACTCTGGGACCTCTTTCAGACTCATTGGACAGCTGCCATGCATTACCCCTTCAGGAATGTTTCAGTCACTTTTCCAAGCTCTTGCATGCAAACAGTAATTCCAGAAACTCTTTTATGTTAATGAGAATTTTACTCCTAAATGAAGTAAATATTACAAGGAATTTGAGACCATAGGAATGGGCTTACAGTTCTTCTGCTGCAGCCCATCCCTGTGAACATTTGTAGATGCATCAGCAATGCACTTTTTACCAAACATTTTACTTGGGGGTTCTCAGTGAGATCCAACTACATAAAAATCAGGTTAATCTAAATCCTAGTTGATTTGAGCTTCAGGGCACATAAGTCCATAAAGAAGACCAGCCAAAAAATTAAAAAAAAAAAAAAAAAAATAAAAAAAACGACTACTCCTTCTAATGGGGAAAAAAAATTCTGTGGCCACGTTAATTTGAACTTGGAAGGGTTCACATAACTGTGAAGAAGCAGAATTGTACTTGTGCCGTCAGACCTAACAGAACTAAGCCTCATACCATTAATAACAAAAATATAGCTTTAGCGCATTTTTCAGGTTTTTATTTAAAATGAGAAAGCCCTGCAACACAGAGCAGAGGCCAAACAGCTTTGCCTATTAATTCAGTTTTAATAGGGATTGTTATATACTGTAGCATTATTCTCTGTGCACAGTGATGTTCCTGTTTTCACTCCTCTTCTTCGTGTTAAAGCTGTCTCCTCTCACTAATTAAATTTCATTACCTCCCACTGAAGTGAAGAGACTGAGAGATTGCTGGCTGACTGCCTCTGACACACTTAATCAATCCCTAGAGGACAAATAATGACCTTTTTTTTGTTTCTTTTTAGCTTGTAACCTTTTTTCCCATCCTGGGACACAATTTCCCCAGTCATTTAAATGTATGTCTGTCTTCAGTTTTAGAACCCTAATGATAAGTAATTCTGTGGTCATGTAAATAATCAATAAGAGGACAGTTATTTGTTTCATCTTTAACACGAATATTAAACTTGCAATGTCTTTTTGCCCTTAAAAATTCACTTTACTATTATTCATGGAAAACTCTGAAATCTTCTTCTTTGGGGATACTGCCAACACTGTATTCACCCTGTCTTTTCTACAAAGTTATTTACATAAAAGCTAGATTTCAGTTATGGGGATTCTATTAAGTGTACCTATATTTTTTTAATTATGACAACAAATCAATACACAGTGGAGCTCCACCGATCTAAAAGGAGTGACGTCACACACAAACTCTATTGTATTTCTCAATTTATGACAAACAGAACTGGGTGCTAAGGACAGTTGTTACCAGGTAGTAAAACTGTCCAGTTCAGAACGACCAAGAGAAAGAAATAAGTAAACCTCTTAAGCCTTTATCACCTTCACTTTTAGGGGTGTGTGTGTAATGGACGAGGCACATGCATCAGTTTTTTCCCATTCAGATAGAACACAGCTTCTACCTTCAGACAAGAAATGGTGATTAATTTTTTTCTTAACTAAGCAGTATTTCACCTGCCATGTAAACTGTGGGAGCCGTAACCTAGTGAATCAGGATTACAGCTTTATTTGTACTTTAAAGCTTCGATACACAGAATATTTGCATACATGTCAGTATAGCTATGGGTCATTTTTAGCCCCAGAGGACGTTTCTTTCAGTCCTCAGATGACTTCCAAAATGAAGCCTTTACAAAATTTCAGTTTGTCAGCTGACTGCGTGAGATCCCATCCCTATGGTGAGACTTTGTGAGACTCTGTTACGTTTGTGTGAGCACTTACCATATGTGAGCATGTACCTATGCACTGCCGTAAACCACACAAATGTCTAAGTCACCAGAGCAGAGTATACAATTTGTCATGATAGGACTAAGGGAAAGGCTTCTATGTCTTTCTTGATACACTAAACTACCTCTGTGCCACTCTTCAGACTTCTCCTTTGGTTCAGAACAGCTTTCTTTCTCTGGTCCACTTTATTTGCTGGGATATATACTTTGTACACAAGATATCAGTTCTGTTGCTATGGTAATCAGTGTGTTAGAACTGATGGACTTCTTTTTTACTTTTTCTTTGTGATTTCTTAATGGATTAACTAACTACCTGCTGGTTTATGGAAGTCTCAGTTGTACAGATCTATCCATGGCTGAATGCAGAAAATATCAGCATATTTTGATTTCCTGAGCTGTCTAAATCCTCTTCTTACCATGACAGGTGTTACCTACACAGTATGAGCCACTGTCCAATTAATTGTAAGACGGTTATGTAACCTGATAATTAGAAGCAGCAAATACTAGTTTAGAGGGTTTCAGAAGACAGGAACACTCACTTTCAAGACTATGTAAAGTTCCAAAAGTAAGAAAAACCTGAAATCTTTCATCCACCAGAAAAGGGTAAATGAGAAAAAGTGTATGTTTTTTTCAAAAATAAACTAATAGGAAGAAATTGATAAAGCGAGCTATGCAATATTGCTCCTACTATTTGGAATAATAGATTGCTTATATTATGTGAAGTGTTAGAAGAAACCACGTGAATCCATTCTTTCAGATCCACAGCTATTGAGGACAATGCAAGGCTGTCCACAAGTAAGATTTTTGGTTTAGGTCTCTTTCACAGACTTCCTGAACAAATTAAGGCAAGTTTCTTAATGTCTCATTAGTTCCTTTTATCATCTGAACATACATGTTTAGAAACAAAACAAAACAAAATTCCAGGATAACAATTCAAAATTGCAGGATATTGCAAGCATGAGAAACAAGGTAATGTTAAATACCTTAGTTATTTAAGAGAAATGCAGGTATTGCCTGGCTAGAATAAGACTGAGTATTCTTCCTCCAATGAAAATGTCAGAGTATTTCTTTGTCCTCATAATCAGACCTACCTATAAAATCCATATGAAATATTAATTTCATCTACCAATACAGAACATTATCCCAAAGTGCATGCTAACCTTTTGCAAAGTGAAAACACAAATTCCCAACAGAAACTGCAGAGCTTCATGAATATTTTTACTTCTCCCACACATGCATAACTGGTTAATTTTTTATTAGTTTTTACCAAAGAATTCAAACGTTAGTTTGGGCATGAAACATCTTCTTTTTGGTTTGTCAGATCCCCATGTAATGTAATTGGATCTACATGTTCGGGCACGTATACCATTTGCATTTAGAATCATAGAATCATTTAGGTTGGAAAAGACCTTTAAGATCAATGAATCCAACCGTAAATCTAATACTGCCAAGTCCACCTCTAAACCACGTCCCTAAGTGCCACATCTACACATCTTTTAAATACCTCCAGGGATGATGACTCAACCAGTTCCCTGGGCAGCCTGCTCCAATGCCTAATAATTCTTTTAGTGAAGAAATTCTTCCTAGTAGCCAATCTAAATCTCCCCTGATGCAACTTGAGGGTGTTTCCTCTAGTCCTATCACTTGCTGCTTGGGAGAAGAGACTGACCCCCACCTCACTACAACCTCCTTTTGGGTAGTTGTAAAGAGCTATGAAGTCTCCCATCAGCCTCCTTTTCTCCAGACTAAACAGCTCCAGTCACCTCAGCTGCTCCTCATAAGATTTGTTCTCTAGACCCTTCTAATATTTAAGTATTTTTTTTACACAAATTCTGAACAGAATCAAGTCAGTTCATGGTGATTTGTTTTCAGCATGCACTAGAAGAATGACTGTGCTACTGACCTCCGTTCTGATAATCCCAGAGCACTGCGGAGGGAAGGAAAGGGTCCTTCACTCCTGTGCAATACGTCATCATGAGATGTTCTCACCCACTCAATTCCCTGAGACTGAATGAGGACAGTGACTTCTGCAGCACCTGCTAGGTGATCTGCTGGATGAACAGAAAGAACTGAAGCACTATTGGAGAGTAAGGCAGCCAGTTTGCCTCCTTTCTCCACCCACCTGGTTGCTCTCACCAGCACCCACAAGGACAGAAGTGGTGAAATACAGACTGGGGCATGGAAACACAGTTCTCCCTGTTCTTCTAGAACCACTAGAGAGGCATACTGGTAAGTATGGATAGACATAAACAAATGCATGCCTGGGTCTCCACAACATACAGGCACAAACAACTTATTTTTATTTTAGAAGTCACAGAGCAGTGAAAAAAAATGCATGGAGGTTCTCCTGATGATGGGTTTTTCAGCATAACAATGATCTCATGTTTCTGGACACTGAAAGCAGCTTCATGTTCCATTCTTCAACAGTTCTGGGGCCAAAACTACTACAGGTATGAGGTCTGTAGCAAATGTCTTATTTTAAGTTTCATTTTAAGAGAAAATGTTTCAAATTCATTTCAAAGTCCAATTAATTATAACTTCAGTACAGCAACTTTTGGAATCTTGTCAGAAATGTTACTCTCTTAATGTCTGAGGTAAAAATGTGACACAACCCCACACTCGTCTGCTTAAGTCAGTGGCAAATCTGGAACTTCATCAGGGTTGAGGTTTTGCCTTAGTTCGTTATTACCTGCTAATCTTTATACCGTTGCTGTGCTACATGACTACTTCTTTCAGACCAGTTAGAATACTTGTGATTTAATACTGTTATGACATTGCTATCAATATTCAATAAACATAAATTGGAAAGGAAAACATCTTTTTTGTACAGTGACGAAATTATATCAGTTAGCCAAGTAATTATGAGCAAAATTTGCCAGTTTATGTCCACTTGCTATTGCCAGTGGTGTTTGTAGGTGGAAAGAAAGATCCACTCTTTCCTTCATTAAAACTACATATGAGCAGTTCTTGGCAACTGTGATCAGAATTGCTGTTTGATGATGCTTTAAAGATTATTGTATTTTATTTTAAAGTCTCATTCTATGCCAGCGTTGTCAGCCTATGTCTAATTTTCATTAGATTTCTGGGATAGGAAGAAAATGTAATAACATGTAATATACAGCACATTTTGACTCATATGCCCAAGGAAATGCAACAAATCATATGACAAAATACAAATAAAGAAAATTTGAATCCATAAAAATACCAATTTAGTTTAGCATTCATGTCTGGAATGTAGAGCAGAATGTAGATTTTCGAGAGTCGGTTTTATTTTTACTGGAATGGCACTACTTTAAAATAACTGGTGCAAATCACTTTGAGTTTGTCATTGACTACAGGCAAAGGATAAAACCCTGTGGTAAAATATAAACACTGAGCACAGTTCCATGGTCCCAGTTCAGACAAAATATCAATTCAATTCATAAGAGATGTTTGCTTGGGGACGAATTGGGAAAGCACTACCTTGGCTTGCAATAGCTCTTGGTTGCAAACTCTAATTGTGTATACATCTGCAGAAGAGAAAGGAAACACACATACTGCAGAGCAGACAGATATAGGTATCTTACTATTAAGTACTTTCTTCTTTATGCTCATGTTATTCAGTGCCTTGCAGTTTTGTGTACACAGCTTGTAAGTCTTTTAGCACACAAAGCAGGGACTCGTTTGACCTAACTTCAAACTTCCAAACATGGAGTTCAATGCCAGACCTGCTTGTCTAGACTTCCTAGATTTTTGGTGGGAAAAATAAGCAATTTTGAGAAATGAATCATCTCATCTTCAGGCAGATACCTGAATTAGATAATATCAATCACATATAAAATACTTCTTTCTTCTCACTCATCAAAAAGAGTCTAGACAGCAGCTGACAAACTTTAGGACTGCAATCTCTAAAAAATGGAGGAAAGAAATAAACTGTTTAGCCTTTTGAATAGTAAACATTTCTATTGCTAACTCCTCTTACTGCATTTCCCAAGCTACGGAGGACAAGGCGAGGATTGGTCTAGAAATGTTACACGGTTAGACTTTGTAAACACGATATGTGACAGCAGTGAGTACTACAAGTGTCAGAAATAATTATAACTGTTTCACTTTCTTGTACCTGGAACTCAAACATGGCACTGCACTGCTGGGGCTGCTTATGCAAGTGTTTGCCTGGAGAGTAGCTCCATCGCAGCACCTGCAAAGCAGGTGGGCTGGGAATCCCTCTGCTCTGGGTGATGAACAGCTAATGGCATTTGTGCAGGTGCATGATCAGGATTAGCTGTGGTGAGAAACACTGGAACAACTTGGTTTAGATTCTGGTTTCATCTCACCAGAAGGATTTTCCCCACTCTTGTAACCGCAGCACCACTAGCTGTGTTGTTTCTTTCAAGTATTCTCACAAATTTTCCGCTCTTGGCATGTGCAGATATTTGAAATAGGATATTCCTATTTCTTCACTTTCCAGTAAGGAAAAAAAAAGCTTTAAAGAAGCATATGAAGTAAGTAAAAGCCTTAAATGACTTAAAACACAGTGTTCAGCTATACAGAATGATCCTGTGACAAACATGGACTTACATGAGGTTATCTCAGACCTGTCAGGTCATATCAAGTAATGTCAGAGGTGATGTAGTAACTCTGAGGTACTATAATCCAGAATGGTTTGATAAAACATGGCACACATCATGTCTGAACAGCATTACTAGGAAGGCAAGGATTTAGAATAGCTGTATTAGCATGTGACTCATTCACATGTATTTGTACCACAGAAGTATTGAATGGTGTATATAAACTGCTTGTGATTTTCCTCTCTGTTGCTTTAAACAGTGACTGCTACTTGCCCATAGACTGCTTGTCTACAAATTTTTACAAAACATCATTTGTGAATGTTGAAGTACAACTCTCAAACTGCCACTGGGCAAGTAATATCTATTTATGGTTCCCTATAGTCAGATCTTCTTTTGTAGGCTTTGTTTCTTGTTGAAAGAGAGCAGCTTAATCCCTCTGGCACCAAGATGCTGTATAGTAAACCATTCTGTGACAGTTTTTTCTATAACAACTATTTTGAAGAGACTGAGAATGAACCCCTTTAGCCAGCTCACATTTCTGGTTCTCAATTAATTCCAAAGACAAGACTAAGAAATGGGAAATTCAGTTTGGATGCAGTAAGTGCAAGAACTTGAGCCTCTGAGGAAAAAAATCTTGTTCCCTGTAAGTCCGGTCTCCAGTTATTCAGTCTGTTGTTTGACCCTGTCTAAAAACATAAATTGAAGTTATAAGATAGTTTTTACACAGGCTAAATCCATTTTACCAGATATTATGTTCAACCATGGACTCCAAAGCCAGTCTTTGGCCCAAAGAGCTTACAGCTTTCTCTGTATCACAAATGTTCATAAAGGCAAAAAAAAACCAAACAACTGTGTAACTTCTAGAAACCATGGTAACACCACAAAGTTTCCCTAGGTAGGTGCTCAAGTAGAGCAAATCATTGTAGCCATCATCATTGTTGTAATGGCTTTGACATAAGTCGGTTGAGGCGCCAGCCCCTTTCATCAACATGACCACAGCAGGACTGCTGCAGCCAGCCCCTGCTATAATGACCAGCCTTGCACATTCTCACATTATACAACCTCAGCTGCACATAAAGATAGATGAGGAGAAGAAAGGTCAAAGTGCTAAGGAACCATAACATGTTGCAACGTCAAAGATTTCCTAGCATTAAGAAATCCAAATCTGCCACATTCACATTGTCTACGATTTTGAAACAAGCTGAAATAGAAGAGTTGGGCAGTTATCTCTCCATGGCTTCTGTGGAAATCTATCCATCAAGTAGTTACTCTAGTCTCAGTTTAACAATACATCTATATAATCTTTTTACATTGAGAGGTATTATTAAGTGTAAGTAAAAGTAAGTATCAAATCCACAGACTTTGCTACCTAACTGGACCATGGAGTAAACACACTACACTTTAATCCTTCCCGGTGCCCTAGAGCTAACAACCACTTCAGTTAGCACACAGGAGCACAAAATGTCCCTGGTGGTCACACCCTGAGGGTTTTTCTGTTCCTTGTCGAAAAATTTGGCTCAGAAGAACTGCAAAATCCCAGGGGCAGTGCAAAGTATGGTGCTAAATGACTTGTCACAGGGGCTTGATTTTGAGGTAGATACTTCAGGTTTCAGGTAGAGATAAAGATTTTGAGTTTATATGGATAGATTAATGAAGATAAAAATAATTTCAGAAATAAAGCAGCTTCTGTATGTCTTTCCCAGCTGTGGCTATGCTCCATGTTGTTAAAACAAAGCTTGTGAAAGCAACACTCCTTAGCATCTTTTCTGAAGAACCGGATGTTTCTGACTAAGTTTAATAAAGGTTAATATTAAAGGTGTAGTTCTAACTGTGATGATGTAAAACATGGAAGGTTTTGATGTTAAAAGAGTTCACGTTTTTATTGTAAGACCAACTTGTAAATGTGAAAACACACACAAGGTGTCAGGCACAGAAGCTCTTCTATGAGTTAACCACAGTGTATGGATATTTGGGATTTTTTTTCCTTCAAATATTGTATCAATTGTCTGATAGGAGACACTAGATTTCTTTACAAATTTTGACATGCTTAAAATTGATTTGGAATGCCCACGTGCACATAGACCTTTTGCCATGCAATACAGCATTTTAAAATTCAAGGAGAAAATCTTCCTAGGAATTTCTACAGGATATCTGTCAACAATTGTGCTGGCTGTCATCAGCTTCTGTTATGGTGAAGTTATTTCATGTAACTCTGTTATGTATTGAAATAAAGGGCTTTATCATGGGGACCAGCCCATTCTTTATGTCTTGTGTGAGGCCCATGCAGTGCCTGGGAAATATTTACTGGATGTGGTCCGAATGATGAAGTAGCTGTAAAAATTTCTTATTTGGACTTTTCTGAATGTTTGGAGCATCAGCTCAGTACCTTCTCACAAGCATGACTAAATTGTGTGCAGTTATGCAATGACTGAATGTATTTCTGGGGTTTACTGGGTGGAAGATCAAGCAGGTAAGTAATTTAGGACTACAGAGCAGGGAAAGTGGAGTTCAGAGAGCCTAAATGTGGACCTAGATCTCAAGTGGGTCCTGGCTGTCATCCCCTTTGCAGATTCTGCCTCCAGCAGAAAGGCCCATGGTCAGCAGGAAGAAACGTAAGAGAAAGCATATGACCGAGACAGCGTTTTACGTATTTCTTGCTAGTCTTTTCAAAGACTAACTTTTTACTGTATTGTGGAGGCAAAATGTTATGATATGCTATAAAAATTAGGGAATTTTTTAGTAATAGGATGAAGAATATGGCAAAGTGTACTCTCATCAAACTCCAAGAACAGGGAACAAATGGTAAAAGCATAAGACTCTTCAACAGTGTCTTTATAAATGCTTAATAAAAAAGCTTGTGAAATGAATGCTAAAGTGCTTTATAAAACACACTATAGCATAAGCAACGATAGTTACAGTAAAATAGAATGATGCAACAACTAAAGTGAAGTTTTATACCAAATTCTCTGTGTACAACAACAGGATTTTTGTTCTCTTCAAAAATTCAACCAGAGACTTTTTTCCTTGTTATGTTATTTTCAAAGAATAATTTTTGGTGTGCATGGTAATGATTTCAAAGTTAATGTTCAAGAGGGAATTCCTTTGGTTTGTGATTATAAAAGTCCATTTTGGGTGTGTTGTCTGTGTAGTTTTGCACGTTTAGGGCAGTGTCATGTCAGGTGCGAATATTAAAAAAAATCCAGTGAAAATGTATGTTCTCTTAAATATCCAGAGTCCTAATGTGTGACCAGTATCATGAAAAAGGATTTTGCCTAATTTCTGTTTGAATGAACTTTTAAATCATATTTGTGCTAAGACAATCCTCATTAAGAAACTTTCTGTGTCACTTCCACTGTCTTCTCATGTACACGCTTACAGTTTGCCAATTTGGGCACTAATGAATCTTCGAAGTTTCAGCATGAATTATTCTTTATAAAGCCTAATATCAGGAGTGGGGGGTTGAAGTGTTGTTTATATGCTGGAATGAGCTTACTTCTTTCAGGGTAGAAAATAGAATAAACAGGTTTAATTGCCTTAAGTTCCTAAGCCTGGAATAGAAAACAAACTGGTTTCAAAGTCAGTGGTATCCGACATGGAAAGAAGGCTCTAACACCAGGAAATCTACCTGCAGATCTTAGTTTCTAGACTGATCTCCATTACGAGTAAATCTAGAGTTGATTCTATTTACAGGCATTTACATTTGGCTTATTAACACATTTTAGCAGATAAGTATTTGAACACAGCTAATTAAGAAATTGTGTCTGCCCGTGATCAACTATGTCCGCACTAAACTATGCCTTCCAGAGTGCAAAACTACGAGGAGTGAAAGTCTGCAAGGCATTTTGTCCATTAGTGACTCCTAGCTAAAAGACGCCATTCGCTGTCCCAGTTCATTCCCAGCGTACAACCCCCCTGGGGGAGGCATCCTCCCTCCTTTGGCTGGCACGAACATCACAGCTACACTGCAGAAGCAGTTGCAGGGCAAGAGCCAGCCCTCCAGTTTGCTTTACATTACTAGGTTATCAGGTGGAAAAGGAGTGTGTGAATTCACTCTGGGAGAGGCACCAAAAATTTTTCTGGTACACAGAACAAGTAAATTTGTATTTAAAATAAAATCCTTCTGAATTACTTTGGAAATAAAAAGAGCATCGGTGGAGCTTCTGCTGAGAAGAGCTTTGCAAGAGGATTGTAGGCACCACAGTCACTTGGATGTACTTCTGAAAATGTTTTTCTTGGCATGAAAAGTCTTTCTTCCTACACTTCTCAATAAGCATGCATTTGCACATGAATCCATCTATCCTGCTCAAGAGCTGGAGATCTAATAGAGAAAGGTTTCCTTAGGGAGTTAAAAAAAATGTTTTAAAGAGGAGAAAATAATCACTGTCTATGAGAGGAGGAAGGGCTCACACGTCCCTGCTCTCTTAGGAAGGATATTTAGCAATGCATTTAGAAGAAGGATAATCACAGCACAACTGCACAGGCAGTCTCAAAACCATCCCTTCACAGAAACGCTTCCATGAGAAGTGCTTCATGTCTTTCGTGCTAATGTTGACAGCACTCTTTTCAAGTTCTTGAAGCAATTGTTAGTTTAGATGCCCTGATCCCTAAATTGTTTCTGAAGGGAAACAACCCGTTCCAAGGCCACCCCTCCCCTCAGTGCCCACCTACTACTTGGAGAAACCCCTGCTACCTTGGGTACAGAAGCTGGAAAGAGGCAGCTGCCAACCCACCTTCCAGTCTGCCCCAGCCCACCGGCCCCGCTGACCTTTATTAGTCCTGCAGGCTAAGCAGAAGGAGGGGAGGAGAACTGAGGGACTACTCTGCACCTGTAAAAAGTCGTAATGCCAGAGGAATCTTTCTCATTTGGTCTGCTGCTCACAGAACGTCTTGTTTCCATCTTTCTTATCCTCCCTTAATTAGTCCCCACTGTAAAATATGGGGCTAACATTGTCTGCAATTGCACTGTTCCGTCTGCTTGTCCCATTTCTGCACCTACCCTGTCTAAGTAGATGATAAATCATTAAGGGCAAGGCCAGGGTATAGCTGGGCAGGTGTGCAATGCCTAAGACAGGCTCTATCCTTAGGTATTGCATTAATAAATATAAGCAATATAATATTAATTATAAAGATTACTTAGTTCATTATCCTACTTAAAATACGCCACAGAATTTGCAACAAAATCATCCAAATTCTTCATCTTTATAAATGTGTTAGACTACATTCTTGAAATTAAGATTTTAGAATAAAATGGAAACATACTGAAAGGGGAATCTTGGATGCAAGCTAAGGAGAGAATAGGAGTTTTGCTCTTAAAAAATCAGAAATTGAATATTTTCATCTACTGAGAAAAGTTATATTTCAAATCCACTGGTAGTTTGCAATAGGAGGAAAATGGGTATATCTGGAACAGTCTGGTGAGCAGAGGAAGAATTATTCAGATTAATGTTATTTAGAGGACTTCAGTTAGTTTGTTCTATATAACTGTTACCTCTAATTTCCAGTTTTTTGATTAGGATAAAAAAATTATATACCATTTTTTCTGAACCTATTAAGCTTTGATGCTTTTGAATAAGTTTTACTAAGTTACACATTTTGTAAAATAGATAGTCAGGTTTCCAAAAATACAGATATTTTTGAACACATACATATGATACAAACGTCAAGAAAAAATGGTGCATTATTTTATTCCAAATGATAATGCAATGGCTCACATGAAAAATATTAACTGATTTACTCAGCAATTTGAACTGAATAGGTCATCAGTCTTGTAAGACACATAATTGCATTTATGAAAGTAAGTAGTCTCACTGTATTTTGGAGAGTAGGACCATGTTGTAAAACGTACCCATTGACACAATGACATTCTTTTTGACAAGAACCTTTCAACTGCATATCTCCAAAATGAAAAGTTAAAAAACCAAATTCAGTTGTTTTGTTCGGTTATTGTTTGCCTGATGTGGTATTTCCTTAAAGATGCAACCGTGGGAAAACACTGATATTTAATAGAAAGAGAATTAAATATCTTAATGAAAATTTTCATGGCTGAAATCACATACAAAGGAGACCCTCAATAAAATGTATTAATAAAATATATTAACATCCCAAAGGGCCTGCTATAGTACTTCTAATTTTATTCTGGAAGCATAGAAAACATGTATACTTTCAAATAATGTTATCAAATCTCTAAACAATGTTGCTTGCTTGTGTTTAATAAAAATTACCACTTGCTGTGCAAATGAAAACACTTATGTCTGAAAGATTTGGGGTTTAGCTTACATAGATTCCAGTCAGATAAATAAATCTTGAGGATTATCTTTCCACAAATAAATTCTTTGCAAACATAGTTTCAGTAAGGCTCTTATTGTTAAAGCTTTCCACACTAAAGCATATTGCGTGACTGTGAAATCTTTAAGCTCTATATAGTCACTAATAAACAATGGAAATAGAGGGTGATTTTGCAGGCTGTGACAAGAAAATAGGGAGTTTATTTCCTGTTTGTTTCACTCTGACCTTCATTAAGCTTTACATGAAGCAGTCATTTGTTTCAGACACAGGATGCTTTGTGAAAATCCAGTTCAGAATATCTGAATATCAGTGACTGGAAAAAACACGATGGTCTAACTTTTGCATGTATAGTTATTGGCAATATATCTGTGCCATTCAGTTGTTAATACTGTGTAGCTCTAGCTTCTAGCAGATTATCCAGTTAGCTAAATCCCAGCTAAATATTTATTTTTATCCAAATCTTGTTTACATGCACAACTCCTGACCATACAAAGATTTGCATATGACATCTCTGCTGTATTTGGGAGACAAAAATCTCTGCATGTGAGTCCAACGTCTCATAGACCCCAGCTGTTCTTCCCTACAGGCTGGCAGCGTGGCAGGTGCCCTGGGGTCACTGCATTGCAAGAAGCTATCAACAGACACTGGCCTCGGAGAGAAGAACTGCACATCAACAGCAGAAGTAGCTGGGAGAAACTGGGAAGGGACATAGCTATCAGAAATGAGGACCTTCAGTGTGCTCACAAATCTCATTCCAACACTGCAGATTGCCATTTTGATTCGCCAGATCTACACTTGCTTATTACAGACAGCGAGCTTGCCCTCAGCATAAAAATGCCCTCTCATTTATTTGTTGATTATATCTCAGTCAAATAAATGTTGCTGATATAGCAGCCAAATCCTGCTGCAGAAGCAGCTCCCAGCCCTTCTTCAGCACCCACCTGGGCACCCAGAGTCTAGGCTGAGGACTGCAGTATGGATCCAGATATGCTGGACATGGAGAGTTTCTGGATATAAAGACTGTCTAAAAGTCCGTTGGTATGATGTTCTTTAAAGAAAAAATTAAAATTGCTACGAGAAAGACAAACACAAATCACTGGTGGAAAGTGAATATATACAACATGGTTGAGCTGCAGTGAGCTTATGAGATTCAAGATCTTTTGTGCTGTGTAAGAATAGGCTAATTTGTGTAGTGTCAGAAGGAAAAATCAAGCTGTGACTCTCAAAGTGATGTGTTTTTAATTTCAGTTTGTTTCTTCAGCTTTTCCTTTAATTGAAGCTGAGAAGAATACAAATTAAACAAATGTCAAACTCTATACGAAGCTGTCACAGCTAATGGGCATAGCAGGAAACTTTGTAACAGTAACACTTTAAATCAAACTTATTGGCAGAAAGCAAGCAATCAGTGTCATTTGAGAACTTTCCATGAGAATGATTTTCCAATGGAAAAATGCATTTTCAGAAATGTGAAATTTTCCCAAGGAAAATTTTAATTTTGTCAAAAAAGCATGATTAGCCTTCAGAAAAATGGAAATGTCTGCACCCAGCTACGTATACAGCCTTTCAAATACCCCATGACCCTGTATGTTATAGGTGTAAAAATTGTCAGGTATAAAATTACATGCCAATGTTGTTTACATTAGATTTTTCTGAGGTTTTTTTCTTTAGTTTTCAGCCTCACAAGAGCTGGAAATAAATTTAAATTTTTGAATTTTTCATAAGAAGAATGAATTATCTCTTCTAATCAGATATAACTCTCTGAAGGGAAATGGTAGATTTCATGAAAGTTATCAGTCATTGGAAATGTTTTTGTTGTATACTTCCATATTTTTGCAATTTTAATACATTCTATCAAAAATATCTGTCAGCACTTTAGCTTCATTTTAGTTTTTATATTTTTCTTTTTCCCATTTTGCCTTTGTCCAAAAAAATAAAAGTGGAAAAAGTCATGTTTCGTGAAAAGCAAAAGAATACAGACAAACCCTTAAAATAAACATACTTTCTGAAATGTGAATAAAAAATATGATCTTTAAAAATTTTTGTAACACCTTTGCTTTTTGTTGATTACAAAGAATTGCAAGAAAATCCACTGTTTTCAATAAGGATTGAGAAGCGCAAAAAACAATATTTAGCCATTTTTCCAGCTCCATCGTGAGTTGGAGTGGAACTCTAATCCCATTTAAGTCAATGTCAATGACGCTGAGCATTACATTCTTGTTTTTTTGAAATACCGAAGAACTTCTTTCCTATCCCAGAGCTAGTTCCCCAAGGGTAAGCCATCCTTCGACGTGCCCGGGGTCCAACATGCTCCTCACAAAGGTTCACTCAGCACACCTTCATCCTCCGCAATGAAATACCTTATTAGTGCTGAACAGTACAGTGAGGCTTCATTTCAAAATTTATTGAAAACCTGATCCATTAAGTATTTTCAAAGGATTGTTCTTTTTCTATTCAGTAAACACTTCAGTAATAAGCAAGAATTCTGCCTCTAGCAGAAGCTTTACTGCAGAAATTAATATCTCAACAAATATTACAGTGTATTTTGGGTTTTGTCATCCAAAGTAAGCAACAAATGTGAACTTGGCAGTTGCCATCTAGTTAATTTGATTACAATCAGTAATGAAATAATGTGTAAAAGTATGAAGAGGAAGAAACCCATGAGCATCTTGACTAATGAAGGTCTGAATACAAATGACATCAGCCATGTCCTTAGTTCAGTTGCAACATCTGCAGCCTCTGTAAAAAGGATGTAGTCTGACTGCATGTAAATCAGCATAAAAATCACTGCATTTTTAAAAAGCCATAATAAATTAATTTCATTGCTTTTCTAGATAGAAATGCAACATGGAGTAGAAAGATACTTGCACAAAGTTTTGATCAATTTTGCAAAGCGTTTGCTACAGTATCTCATGAAATATTCTGTGAAAGACTTATTTAAATTGTTTTGGACACAAATGCTCAAGAAAAAACAAAACTGGGACTTCCTATGCATGCACAGGAATAATTTTGTACTTTATTAGAAAATTTGTTACCTGTATGTTGCCAGCATATTTCTGAAAGCAATATCTGCCTAGACTGGTACCTGCTTTGCCCTAGATAGTATTTTTGAATCAAATCCTTGTCACACTCTGTAAGGTGCTTTAGACCAAATACATGCTGTCCTGCTAAGCTGACGGTGGCAGTTCTGTTGCTGTTTATAATGCCTGTCCTGGTTTCTGTCTGTTGTTTTGTTTGTTGTGTTTTGGTGTCTGTTCCTGCTTCTGACTAAGCATCACCATCTCTCTTCTCTTAAATTCCTACGTTTTATGTCAACAGTGTGCAGGAAGGTGTTACGTGTGTTGACCGCGAGTGCTAGCAAATTGGTTATGTATTGACCAAGGGACCAAAAACTAAATGAAAATTGTGACACCTGCCTGAGCTGCCTGTGAATGCTCCATATTACTTATAAAGCTGTTAAACAAAACCAACTGCCTCTTGCAGCATTGCCCATGGGAGCACCACAGCAAAGAGTGCTAGATCCAGTCTGAGTGTTTCTGTTGATTGTCACATGAAGGAGAAACACAGAGCCCTTTTAACGCACAGGTGGCAGAAAGGAAGGAAAACTTCTCTGGATCTGGAAAAAGAGCAGCAATTTTTGCAGCCACGTTTATCTGCCTCCTCCACCCCCTTTTCTCTTCCCAAACCGACCTCAAGTCAATGCAGCTTCCAACACGCAGTCAGTGGGAGCTTGGCAGGGACCAGACATTACCAGCACCAGTATCACTGTGACCCTGGGACACGTCCAGCTACAGTGGCAGCACCCTGATGGCTTCCACAGCTCTGCACCACCAAGACACAGCACGAGGCCAGGCCAGGCACAGGCACCTACACAGCTACCCCCTTACGTTGCATATACAAGCAGCAGAAGGCTTATTTTAATATTTTAAAGGAGATGGAGTATAGCTGAGCCCCTGCCTCACTCTCTGGATGCCCACTGTGTCTTATTTTATGGGCAACCCTTTGCAATCCCTAGAACTTGGTCTGCAAAGAAGAATCCAGTGTAAGTCACTGCTGTGTCGTTTACTGTAAGAATAGAATTTTTTGACACTGCCCGTTAAACTGTTTGTTAAGAGTTCATTAATTTACCTTTTCTCTAGCAAGAATAGCTTAGTGCTTTATGCTGGTGAACTGCAGCTTGGCACAACAACAAGGCCTGAAATTCTATTTGATTTTCTCTGTTAACAAATAAAATAAGTACAGTTTTCTAAAAGGCTTTTTCAGCTTGGAAATATTTGAAATTGCCTACTTGCTGAATTCAGTCTGTGAAATTTCGGTATTTTTGTGAAACTTCAAGACTCCAAAATCTGATTGTTTGTCACTTTTTGTGAATTTTGGAGATGACCTTTAATTATGTCAGTGGGTTCAGATAAGAGTTTATTCTAGTATTAAATTGTTTTTCTTATCCTTTTCTTTGTTCCTTGGCTATTACATTCTTTTCACCCTTGTCACTTGAGGATTTCCGCATAAAATGAGGAAAAATCCCTCCCTTCTGCTCTGGCAGATTTTCAGCTGAATTAGTGATGGAGCGTTTTTAGATTTAGATTTGCTTACGATATAAACTGAGGCACAAAATCTGTTCTTGATGATGGCACTCTCATTCTGTCATCTCCATCTGCATAAGAAGTCTAAATCTAGACTCTAATTAGGTGGACAGCAGTGAGCTAGGCAGTGAAGACTGGCTCTGCACATTTACAGACTAAATGCTTACTTATTTTTCATAATACTGCCAGTATCTATCTTGGTCAAACTATTGACCACACAGCAAGACAATAAATCTTTGGAAAATGTTTCTGTAAATTTTATCTTCAAAAGAGAGAATGTATTAAAGGTTTTATCTGGAGAAAATCAACATCTCCTATGATTTTGGCAAAGCTTCACTTATGTAGCTGAGCCCCTTCACTCACTCACATACACACACAAGATCATGCACACCTACATATGGCCGTTGGGTACATTGCTGTTGTTTTAACCCTAAATAAGCAGAACTCTGGACCTTCTGTATGTCAGGTATAATTTTCAAAAGTATTATGCTTTGGGTGTGTAAAGGTGTCCTGAATTCCTCGGTGTAGATTAGAAGCTCCTCCACAGAGCTCTGAATGTTCTAGCCATGCTTCCCAAAAGCTTCCAGTCAGTCCCTAAGCATACTAGTCATTAATCCCCCTACCTTGCTTGTCTTCTATGTGTGTGTTTCTTCAGAGTATTTCTCCAAGACAGTCCTCAATAGGGTGTACAACAGGAAACAAATATCTCTGAACCTCTCAGTGCAACAGAGGAGTTCAGCAGAGGACACAATCCAGATTTGGGTCTTGGTAGCAATGCAGGAAAAGAATAATGTTAGTCCCATTATTCTGGATTATACTATGGCAGATCAAACAGAGAGAGAGAATTCCTTTAAATTCCTTCTCTGTTTTAGTAATTTTACAGTAGCTCTGCCTTTATAAAAAAAAAAAGGCATTTAACTTTCAGGCTGGAAATCTTAGTACAGAACAAATACCATTTTAGAAAGACCCATCTTGTTGTCAGTTCACCCAGGAGAAAGCTAAACTGAAACACACTTTAGAACTTAAATTCACAGCATTTTGGTCATTTAGTAAATATTTTCTTAGGTGTTGTAGACATTTCTTACTGGGGCAAAGTTTTGTATTTACCCTGTTTGAGAAGACCAAAAGCCACAGAAATGTAGCTAAATATTTCAGTTTTCACCTCTCATCTTCTTGCCTTTATTGGGTTATGTCAAACACGAAGCCACATCCTTATCACGCAGTCTGCACAGATCCTGTTGACACTGACAGGCAGAGCACAATAGGTCTCCTGAAGTGACTGAGATCTCCCCTGGACATCACTAGCAGCAGGCCCAGCTCCTACACTTTAATTTCCATTGCCTCTGGACAAAAGCTTCACAAACACCAACGTGGGAAAAAAATGAGCTCCCACCACAGGGAAAAGAACCACCATTTCCTTATGAAAAACTATATCTTCCACTTGTTGATTTCAATATTTCCTATTTGTCCAAAAAATTGAAGGACTTTATTAAAATCCAAGAGAGAGCATAGCGGATGGTGATACCCATGCAATGAATTGAGCAGCTGTATGGTAAAATTATTGAACCTTAGACCACATCTTCACCTCATGTCTGCTAACCCACCTCTTCTGGGATTGTGCTGATGTTCCAGATCTCAGAGCAGCTTTGCACAGCTGCAGCATCATAATAGATGAATAAAAAAAAAAAAAATGAAGAACCACCAGCAAGGACACATTCTGAACTTATTCCCAGGTTCAGAAGCTGCTTATCCAAAATTATGCAGGTCTGATGTCTGGGATGGGCAGTGTGCTGGAGCTAAGTTTAGTCTATGAGATTTTACGGTCATGAAGGAAAGGGAAGGTTATGCTCAGAAAAAGAATTGAGAAACTCTTCTTATTTCAGTGTATTTTCTCCCTATTAGGAAGTGAAATAACTATAAATTGGTTAAAGTATTTGTGTATGTATATAAATATATACACATATAAACATAAATATGCACACTTGCATACATAGAGTCCCCTGCTCAGGAATGTCCTGCTGCTTTACAGACATTCAGCACACTTCTGTGATATCTACCAGGACACTCTGTTTAAAGACTTTCCCCAGAAAAAGCCTTGACCTATAGCTACAAGCTGAGGAGCTTCACTGTGTTGCTGTCGGCCAATGTTGCGGTGGCAGAGGGCTGCAGCCCTGGACTTTGGCCCACAAACAAATGCATCCCCTTGCACAGGTTGTGCTCACCCACACTCTTCTCCATCTTTGCAGCACAATTTTGACCCTTGGGAGCCTGTCAGCCCCTCCCACACATCCTATGGCTACACCTAAGGGTTATCTATGAAGCACATTGTTGTACATCTGTGGTGCTTGTATGTGTTCCCTGCTCACCCAGCTTGATTATGGGACATTTATTTTGGTGGTTTGAAGAGTATGTGCGCTATTGGCTATCACAGATGGGCTGTCTGGGGGACTTTGCAGTGTGCATATGCCCACAGACTGGTGCAGAGTAACCACATCAAAGGGGAAGGACCCTCTTGCAAGGGATGGTTATCGTTAGGGGGAAAAAAAAATATTTGTAGCATTACTAAATGTATACCCTTGATACTACTCATATAGCCTGATTTTTCGAATTGTGTTTGTTATTTGGAGTGATTGAACGAAGACCATGGAAACCTATTTCAGACTATGAAACACTTGCAAACCCTTCACTAGAGTTATTGCTTGTTTCTCCTTTGTAACCACTCAGTTTTTCATGTTGTGCTATCCATTGCCACTGTCATACAGTATTGTTTTCATCTCTGTGTGGATGGACTTTGAATTGGCATTTGATTGACTTTGAAAAAGCATTGAATATAGTTGTGTAAACATTCTCTGAGGGAATTTGCATGCAAAAATACATATTTTTTCTTGAGTGTGTACACTGCTATCCCTTCACAGAGAAGTCTTCAAGAACAAAATTTCTCCCAGGAACATGGAATTCCATGATTCTGTGGTTTTTTCAGGTAAACTCTTCCATAAAGCTATCACAAATTTCAGACAAGGAAATTTCACATGTGGTCTTTTTGTCCTGTAGTGCTTTTAGATTTTACAATAGATGGCATTTTGTCTGTCCCATATCTATCCTCCTCTTAAATTGGCAAAATAAAGCATAAGTTGCTGTTGAATGATTCACCCTCTACAGAATTTTGGGCTCTGGGCATGACGACCGTGTTCTATTATACCTGTTAATTATTTTTCTACACTCATTTTCTGGAAAACATTCAATCAGTCTTTTTCCAGGGGGACATGTACCAATGACTAATTTTACATGAGTTCCTGCTGTAGTATGTATCTGCTGTTTCATTTCCTTCTTGCTAATGACTACAAATATGGCTCTCTTTATCTGCAGCTCTCTGGGAATGCTTGTGAAATTCAGCTTCTGAAAAGGATTTGTGGCATAATATCTCAGCTGGAGATATTGTGAGATAGTACTTTTTCTACAGCAGCACGGAAGATATTAGTCCATATATCCTGTGGGATGTTGTGAAAGCAGTTGAGAGGGACAAACTAATTACACCATCTCCACAGCAGAAAACAGACAGATTAGAAGACCTACATCAGTCTAAAATTGTCTGGAAAGCTCACAGATGATTATATGCTTCTTGTAAATATAATGTCTTCAGTTCAGTTGACAAACCAAAAATCAGCATGCTTAGAATCAATAAATCAGGAAAGAAAGCAGGGGGGATTTTTAAAAAAAAGTATCAATAATTTGGTCTATTTATTTGTGTTTGGCAATCACTTAAAGGCTTTTTGGAATTTTTTAACCTTAATTATAAACACTCCTCCCCAGGTTGTAGTATTGAGCAGACTCTTTCAATTTATGATTGCACTGAGTATTATCCAGTCTGGTGTATTCACAGTCACTACATGTTAGCAAGTGCTTCACAGAATTACTTAAAAGGTAAGTACCAGAAGCATTGTGGAGTAACTCTTGACACTTGCTGGATTTTACATATGTTTTCACTCTCCCTATATATCCACTTTCTTTCTGTCTCTGTGTAAATATATGTGCTTGCATAGACAGATAGATACAGATAATAGAAACATATTAAATTTATGTACATGTAAAAGTGCAAGTGTCTCTCTGTTGAGGTCCCCAAAAGCCTCACTTGTTAGAGATTTTAATTTGGTGCAGCAAGTCTGCATGAGTTTGTAAGCTCACTGGAATCCAGATCCTTGTTGGTTAAACACATGCAAACACTTTTTTAGCAGAAACATGAAAAGATAATCATGTTTGAGCGCTGCTGCATTTCTCCATCTCTGTGTCATTTATTTGCAGTGAGAGGCTGCTACAAAAATTATATTTGAACATTCACTACAGTTAATCCCAGCGGATTCTGTGTAATTAGAATGAATAGACATGTTTTCATCACTGTCTATTGCCTGGTGTTACTTTAGAAATGATGCTATTGACTTCATTGGAACCCCTGCATTACTCTGTAGAAAGTCCAAAATATCAGTGACAGAAGCCAGCATGCTCTAAATATCTCTGTTTCATGAGCTTCTGGTCTAGATTTCTTCTGGATGCCATGCGGTCACAAATTAATTTGGGTTGGGAGACACCCATAGATGTCACCTGGGCCAACTTTCAAGTTAGATCCAGCTCAGAAGTTAGGTCAGTTTGCACAGGGTCTTTTGACCGTGTGTAGATGAGAGGGCCTTGTCCAGTCAAGATCTAGTCAGGTGTCTCTCATGGTTCTCATAATTAAAAAATGGAATTCCTTGATATCATCTATTGAGTACAAGTAAACAATGTTGAGTTAAAACTGAGTTACAGGCTAAAGAAGAAACTTTTCCAAGATTACACAAGAAACCTCAAGATGATACAGTAAAGACAAACCAAAGCTTAGTCATTTAGATGTGTTATTTCACTTTAAACGCATTAAAGATAGAAAACTTTTTAAAGACAGTACACACATATGTTTAATTACATGGCAGTGAATCAGAAAAGTCAAGTTTGCTGTCTGCATTCCCCACTTATCAGGCTATGGCACAATTGCCCCTTCAGTTCTTCAGGTTATCCCTCTCCTGCACCTGCCGTTTTTCCTCAATACCATTACCAGTACTGGAAAAATCAATGACCTTTCCCTTCTATGTTAACGGTCTCTTCCAATAGTTTATTCTTATGGATATGAAATTCAGCTCTCTTTGTCTGTTTAAGGTGCTTATTTTTGTGGCCCTTGGAGGTTCTAAGTCATGAACTGGGATTTACCTGGGCCAAGCCCTGTACAAAATGGAGCAAAGAAATAGTTATTGCCTAAAAGGCATTGCAAGTGTAAGACAAGAGATTAAGTGAAAAGAAGTAGCGAAAGTCTGACACGAAGATAAGCAATGATACAAAAGTTATCAGCATAAGCCACAGTGGCTTTGCCACATCAGCACATAATGGGTGTGTTGTGGCCGTGGAAGGGCTGGTGAGATAGAGCAGGGATCCACCTAGCTGCTGGGCAGCATGAGAGAAAGGTGATCACATTTGCTGAAAAATTTCAGAAATTACGGAAGTTGTTGGTGTCATAAACTGCTAGAAAAAGTTCAGTCCAGCAAGTGGAGTGAGAGGTAAGGGAGGGAGACATGGGAGAGGGTATTAAAAGTGAAGCTAAGCACTACAGAAATCAGGAGCAAAACACAATGTGATCAGAGTAAGATAGTGGGAAAATGATCTCTTTTGTTATTTCTTTGAACATATCAATAAACATAATGTTTTTCTTTATATAAAATTTGGGTTTATTCTTTCGACTTTCCATTCTCCCAAGAACAAAGGTTTCACTTTAAAATTAAAGGTGTTTAAAAGCTGTATTCATACAACTATCAGAAATTGGAGAATATAAACCCAGTTATTTATGCGATGCATGGCTGTTATAAAGATTTCTTTCCCAGAGTAGAGAAAAATTATTCCTCCCCTTCCATATCTCAAGCTCCTACGGGTTTAACTTGCCTGAAAGGAGCAATAACAGCTTCCATTCCTTCCTTTTGATCCAGGAGCAATCTGAATCTGCAAAGTTGAGAGTTATTTCCTGATAACAAGAGCTTTGACAACAGCTCAGCCCAACTGGGACTATTCTAAATGGCTTTAAGGAGGCAATTGTCAACTAATGCAAGATGATTTAAAGAAGGCCAGGAGCAGACTCGCCTGCAGTTGGCTTCAGGACTTTATTTTAGGTGGTAGTTAAAACATACTCAGAAACATTGGGTGGCTGCTGTAACAAGGCTTGAACATTTCAGTTGTGTTTCAGTTGTATTCTTCTTGAGATACCATAAAAGCAAGCACAAGGCAAGGTCCACAATTGCTGTTTTTATACTACCCTGCAACAGCATCTCTGGAAATGATGTTGTTCATTTCAGATTCCCTGATGGTACATAATGTCTGGTCCTACAAGTTCCCTATTGGGTATCCTGAGCATGCCCTAGTTGTAGTACTGAGGAAAAACCTCATGGTACCTGGGCTTCAGAGAGCCCATCAATGTCACCTTCACTCACCACCTGAGCTAGCTACTGTGGGGAACATTTACGGTCTGCTCAGAAAGCAGCCCTCAGATCCATTTGTTTGCATCTGTGTCAACATCACTTGGGACATTTTTCTGCCAAAGAAGCAGCAACGTTGGTGGAGCCCATCTACATGGAGCTAGTGCACAATAGCGGTAGGCGTGAGGAACATGCATCCACCTCACAACACAGCTTGGACTGCAACCCATCCTCCCAGCAAATCATCCTGTGGAATGGAAAGCGGTAGAGTTCACAACATGGTAATCCCACAGTGTGGCCTTTCCACAAATGTGAAGGACATGGGAAGGATTTCTAGACTCGTTAAAAGCTCCCAGACAAACAGGCTGTTCAGGTGATAAGAAATAGGAAACTATGGGAAGTCCTATGCCAGAAGGTACTGAAATGTTCTCTACCTTCACTGGAAATACAGATTGTTTTGAAAATATTGAGAAAAGGAGACTGATGTCAGACAACAGGCAGCTGTCAAACGTTATTTGCTATGAAGTGACAGTCTTTGTTCTCTGTTCAGGTGTCCTCACAGCTCACTCTCAGCTGTGAGTGGCTGAGCACTACAGCTATTCCCAGCCCATGGTGCTGCCGCAGCCCGTCTTTCCCCATGACCCAGCTCCTGCGTACCTTAGGTCAAGCTGGTCACAGGCCAGATGGACAGTGTCTATGTGCGGTTCCCTGGGACTGGAGAGGGGCAGTGCCATGGTGCTGCAAATGTACAAAAGCTTGGCATTGCAGCAGGGAGTCAAAGGTATGAGTCCCACTCCGTGGGTCTGAGATTTGGCAGACTAGGACCAGCAGGAGCAAGCTTTTGGGGAAAGGAAGGGTGGACAGTCTCCACTGCCCTATAAATCACTAAGTCCCGGCAGGACAAGAATCCTACTCACAACAGCTCTGCTACCTATTTGTCATCTGGCCCAGAGGTACTGGTTAGTATGTTTCCTGAACAGTGGGAAATCACAGAATCACAGAATCACAGAATAGTAGGGGTTGGAAGGGACCTCTGTGGGTCATCTAGTCCAACCCCCCTGCCGAAGCAGGGTCACCTACAGTAGGCTGCACA
>Ga0065711_1001224_pt1 | contig 46384 bp, 22 predicted proteins | sample Hoacrofraction12_FD_59098 | JGI IMG/M metagenome (GOLD analysis project Ga0065711, IMG submission 59098) | Hoatzin crop microbial communities from Cojedes, Venezuela - Epithelial fraction 12 v2 (version 2) | ecosystem: Host-associated > Birds > Digestive system > Esophagus > Crop | place... | reverse complement strand
TCCCTCAGCCTTTCCTCATAGCACAGGTGCTCCAGTCCCCTCATCGTATTCACAGCCTTCCACTGGAGTCTCTCCAGTAGTTCCTCATCTTTCTTGAACTGGGGAGCCCAGAACTGAACACAGTACTCCAGATGGGGCCTCACTAGGGCAGAGTAGAGGGGGAGGAGAACCTCCCTCGACCTGCAGGTCACAGTCCTCTTAATGCATCCCAGGAACCCATTGGCCTTCTTGGCAGCCAGGGCACACTGCTGGTTCATGATTAACCTGTAACCCATCAGCAGTCCCAGGTCCCTCTCCACAGAGCTGCTCTCCAGCAGGTCTGCCCCAAGCCTGTACTGATGCATGGGGTTGTTCCTCCTCAGGTGCAGAACCCTTTACTTGCCCTTGTTGAATTTCATCAGATTCCTCTGTGCCGAACTCTCCAACCTGTCCAAGTCTTGCTGAATGGCAGCAAAGCCTTCCGGTGTATCATCTCAAATCATTAAAAATATTTTGAAACACACTGATGAATTTTTCGTGTTTAATAAGGACCATATATAGTTATTGATCTACCTTAGGCTTGGAAGTATAAAAAGAGGAAACTATTTCTATGGTGTCCCTGTGGATTTTTCAATTTTTTTAAACCCTCTTTTGTGAAAAACATAGTTCTACCTTTCTCTATCCTACCCTAAGAAACAGTTTCGGAGTTAGTCAAATACTCTGGTAAAGTGCCTATCCCAAAACGGACAATTTCTGGAATAAAACCGTGTGAAGAACACTATGTAACAGCAGGAAAACCAAACCAGTTATATAAAGTACAGGGAAGAAAATGTGCCATATTGCTCATAAATTGGTATAAGTCCATGTTAGGAAACTCTATCACTGTGGCCTCAGTAAAATCAACCACAGCACTTTTGCAGTCAATGATAAACAAATAATTAAAAATCTGTGAAGTATTGCTGTCTAATTGATGAGGACAGCTAACCTCTTCTCCCTATACACATTGTTTTGGTGATTTGAATTTTGTCATCAGAAAACATCAGATCACAAATAGTAAAACCAGATCCAGTTACATTCACTAGACAATACCTAGTGATTTTTGTTAGCTTGTTCTTAATATTCCAGCAAGAAGTTTTGTGCGCTTGACTAATGCAAACCTGTTTTATCAATTCCTAGTCCTTTAAGAGGTCTGCTAATTTTTTCTTGTAACAAAATACTAGTTACTTATAATGCTCATTTATACAGGATATTATGAGCAGCTGCCACCTCCAGCAGCTCCAGACCTGGAGATTTCTCTTTCCCAGTTGCTGGAGCCCAGCACGGTGCCCCCAGGTACCTGGGATTACTGCCCAGGCTGAGAGATGTTTCTGTCATTTTCCCATCAGCGGATTCAGCAAGTAGCGAAGTTCAGTGTGTATCCCAGAAACAGGCACAGACACACACAGATACACACAGGACATGGACACAGCTGGTCACACAGATGGCCACAGACAAGGCGCTGCCCCCAGCATCACCCATGCTGGGGACTCACACCAGATACAGGCACAGACAGTCACGTCCCCTCCTCCTCCTGTGCTGCCAGAGGCAGAAGATAACTGGTGCAGCACACACCCCACACTCTCCAGGTTCACAAGCACACACACATTCATGGATCCCTCGAGCACCGGCACGGCCCCTCCACCTGCCTGGCACCCCTGACTGGATTCCGGCCCCCCTTACCCACCCCATGAGTCCTCGACTCACTGGCTGGTCCAGCTGGGTGCTCGCTGTACACATGCAGCACTTGTCCTACAGGCACACCACTCTCGTGGGTTGCCCTAAATACCAGCACGGACCCTTTGCCTGCTTGATACCCCTGCCTGGACCCGGGGCACCCTACTCCCCAGCTGGTCCAGCCTGGAGTTTGCCAGCGAATCCACACACACACCCAAAACATGCGCGGTTGGGGAAGGTACAGACACTGGTCCCTAGCAGCCGGCACCTGGCACACAGGTTGTGACCTGTAGTCCTGCTCCTGCCACTGGTGCTGAGCATCCCTCATTCGTCTCACTCACCATAGTGTAGTCCCATCCCATCCTGTCCGTCCGTCCCCACCCCACCCCATAGGTGACACTCAGTTCTTGCAGCACTGACACATGTGGGATAGATAGTGAGATTATGCAGCGAGATTATTAAAACAAGATTTAATAAGAAGATATGAAGATGTAAGAAAATAGGACAGACTGCAATGATCATGAGCAGGGCTCAGCCAGATAAGCATACTGACCAGCTACATTTTACATGCAACTGGCCCCTTTCATACCCGTTTCTGTCTGTTCCCTCATTGTCCCTCCCCAGTTCCCCTCCCTGTACATTCCTCCATCTGCTTGAAGTTCCACAGATGTTCCACCAACCTCCCCAGATGTCCAGGACACCCAGGTTTCCGTTCTTATCAGTTGCAAAGTCCAGGTTGGCCCCCTTTGAAGTAATGCCTTCAATTTCTTGATAGCCCATTAGTTAGTGTAACTGACAAGGTTGGTTTATTTTTGCAGTCTCCATTGTTGTTTGTCACATCTGTGCCTCTCTTGTTTCATTAGTGCCTCCTCCTTTTCCTTATCATTCTGTTTGACAAAATTCTGGATCAGATAACCTTCAATGAGCAGACACTGTCTCATTCCATGTACCCTTACAGATACTATTCTGAAAATCCTTTAGCATTTACTAGTCTCTAAGTACGTTATAGTGCGAGTTAAGGCACTTAATGTACAACTGTGGGGGACTGACCCTGACCAGCAGCTGAGCACCAGATAGATGTTCGCTCCCTCCCTTCCTCCATCCAGTGAGATGAGGGGAAAATACGAAAAGGACAGAAAAAGTGTGGGTCAAAATAATGACATTTGATTAGGTGAAGGAAACGGGAAAAACTAACTGATGCAAAGGAAATCACTCACCACTTCCCACAAGCACATTGAAGACCAGCCAGGCTCTGAGAAATGGCTACCTGCAAGACCAGTCCCAACCCCCTTCCTCTCTGTTTTGTTACTAAGCATGGAATTCTTCAAGTACATGGCTTCCTCAACTACATCAGCAGCAAACGGAAGGGACCTGCTGGAAAGCAGCACTGCAGAGAGGGACCTGCGAGTGCAGGTGGGTGACAAGTTGACCATGAGCCAGCAGTGTGCCCTGGCTGCCAAGAAGGCCAATGGGATCCTGGGATGCATTAGGAGGACTGTGACCTGCAGGTCGAGGGAGGTTCTCCTCCCTTTCTGCTCTGCCCTAGTCAGGCCCCTTCTGGAGTATTGTGTTCAGTTCTGGACTCCCCAGTTCAAGAAAGATGAGGAACTACTGGAGAGACTCCAGTGGAAGGCTACAAGAATGGTGAGGGGACTGGAGCATCTGTCCTATGAGGAAAGGCTGAGGGAGCTAGGCTTGTTTAGCCTGAAGAAGAGAAGGCGGAGAGGGGAGCTTATAAATGCTTATAAATATCTGAAGGGTGGGTGTCAGGAGGACGGGGCCAAACTCTTTTCAGTGGTGCCCAGCGATAGGACAAGGGGCAATGGGCACATAGTGAATCATAGGAAGTTCCATGTGAACATGAGGAAGAACTTCTTCCCTGTGAGGGTACTGGAGCCCTGTAACAGGTTGCCCAGGGAGGTTGTGGAGTCTCTTTCTCTGGAGATATTCAAGACCCACCTGGACGAGGTCCTCTGCAGCCTGCTCTAGGCTTTGTCAGGGGGTTTGGAATAGACGACAGACAGAGGTCCCTTCCAACCCCGACCATTCTGTGATTCTGTGAATTTCTCTTTGGTTAATTTGAGTCCATTGTCCAGTGTGTGCCCGCTCCCAGCTTCTTGCTCATCCCCAGCCTGCTTCCTGGGGTTCAGAGTGGGAACAAGAGAAAGCCTCAATGCTGTGCAAGTACTGCTGAGTAATCGCCAAAACACTGGTGTTCTTTCAATCAACATTGCTTCATTCACAAACACCTTGAATTTTAATCCAAATGGAATTCTGCTTAGACGGTATCTCTAAAACTTCCAATGTCACCTCCTGACTTGAATATTGTACACTTCTAGTCAGCCACTCTGAGCCACTTTTGAATCCTAGTTAGTTCCTTCATTAATCTAAATAATCTTAATTTTGTGCTCCTGGCTTTCCAAATGTTACATATTCCCCTACAGGGGAATAGAAGTTCCATATGAGATACAGGGAGAGGAAGTCAGGCACTTTCTTACATTGGTGGATACCTACACTATAAGCCCACCCAGTCCTTCTCCCTATGCTGTAGGTGACTGACTTCTTTCCTATTATCAATATCCATATTCCTTCACCATCTCCTTTATTAATAGTTTCATCTCTACCAGTTGGCACTCACTTACTGCTTTTAAATAATGTTTCAGAGTCTGTTGAATATTCTGCAATGCTTAGTAGTACACAAGTTGGTTCCAGTTAGGATTTAATCTACACAGTTTCAATACAAGGCCAAGGTGAATTCTTCTTCTCAGTCCTTGAGGTTCTTGCTGTTGTGTCTTCTGTGGTATTCTTATCTGAGTAAGAAAGAATATAGCCAGCCCTCAATTTTGTCTCTAGTTCCAGCATTCAAAGTTTAGGACATAATGTTATAAAGCTAGTTTCAAGATTGAATTGTAGCTTAGTTCTGGCTATGATTTTCCATCGCTTTGGGTCTTGTTTATACCTTCTTTAGATGCTGGTAATGTGATGAATTTGCCATCTTGAATTTCAGTAAATAACCTTTGTGATAGTCATCTTCAAAAACAAAAGACAGCACCAAGGAAGACTTTTCAATGGTTCTTTGTAAGAAATGGTCATAATACACCCTTTTCAGGTCTGATCACCAGAGGCAAATAGATTTGTACACTCTGTTGCTTCCCCTGGTAAGATAAAACTTGCAAAGCAATTGTATTCTTAGGGTAAGTATAAATGACAATGAAGTCTTAATAATTTAATAAATTATATTCTGTTTTAAGCAATTATGCAAAAAAAAAATGTGCTACAAGGAACAAATATATTACTCATTCTAGCTCTAGAAAGGCTTAAGGAAATTATTATGTCTCACTTTGTTCAGCTGATGACACCTTTTCTTTCTTATCACCTTGTCTCAACTGATATTAGCTGATATCTAACAGTTTTATCAAACCATGAGAAGTTAGTTATAACCCAGACAATTCAAAACTAAATCCTTAGTACGCCTAAGAAAGCTGGGCTGAAGAAGGCACTTGAACACAGGACTGCATGAGTTGCCATCAAACTTAATAGTTATTCTTACAAATCCATAAAGGAGCCAAATGGACAGTTGTAGGTAGAAAATTGCCTTTTCTCTTGTTTGGGAAATAGATCGTGAGACAGAAAAAGAGAGAGAGAAAAAAACCCCAAATTCACAACAAGATTTGAGGTTTTATGTCATTAGAAAATAAGGTATAGACTTTATTTCAAATTTTTTTATTAATAAAATAATGTATGATGAAGTGTGTATAAGCTATTTCTGGAATAAAACTAGATGAAATTACTTGGGGAATCTACTTTCTCTTCATTACTTTAGTTATTTATGTTAAGCAGTGCTGCCACTTTTTTGAGTTGCCTTGGTAATTGACTAACATCTTCAGAGTATACATTATAAATTAATAGTATCTTAAGTCTGTTAATATATATGACATTGAGTTAACCAGCTGAATTAGGGCTGAGGATGTGTCTGAAAGGGATAAATCTCATTGCTTATGCTTGAATTTCTGGTGCCGGGGGCGGGAAGAATCTGCCCTTTAGACAGTACAAGTATCTAGTATCTGACAATGTCTTCTTCCAGTATGTTTATGAACATAAAAAGGGACTAAATGTCAAACAAAAGTTTCTACACAAAATCTAGGAGTCTTAAATCAAACTACTAACTTCCTGAAGCAACCTTCTTTCTCCAAGAGAGTGAAAGAAGTTGAGTTGAGCGACGTTTAAATCTCTTCCTCATCTCAAAAGAAAAGAATGCCTTATATTGAAGAAAGAAATATTTTATGTCCTAATATCTGTTTCAATTCGCAAATAGGCCCTTCTTGTCCTTTCAACTAGCACTGATGACAAGCGAACAACTAATCAGAGAAGTAAAGATCTGGAATATGTTGCTGTTTCTTGTGAAGACTATGAGATTACACAATGTACAAAAGTAGGCTTGTAGTAGAGGAAGGACTTTGAATATGTGGGCAGAAAAAAAGGAAAAAGAAGATATATGTTAGCATGTTTTTGTTAATGTCCTTTCCCTTCTTCCACCCTAACAACAACATTTTCTGACTTTGTGAAAATTTCCAGTTCTGAAGGTGCCATATTTAACCCAATAAAATTTTGGTTGACAAAAGGGTAGATGCTCTATGTACGGGAATTTCGTTGTTGCGCTGGGTCTGGCCACGATGTAGTTAACTTTCCTCACAGCAGCCCATAGGGTTCTTTGTTTTGGATTTGTGACTGAAGCAATGTTGATAGAAAGAACACCAGTGTTTTGGCGATTGCTCAGCAGTGCTTGCAGAGCATTGAGGCTTTCTCTTCTTCCCACTCTGAACCCTAGAAAGCAGGCTGAGGATGAGCAAGAAGCTGGGAGCGGGCACACCCTGGACAATGGACTCAAATTAACCTAAGAGATAATCACAGAATCACCCAGCCAGTCATGCCATCGTAGAAAGGTATCATATTGGTCAAGCACGATTTCCCCTTCGTGAATCCATGTTGACTACTCCTGACAACCTTCTTTTCCTCCACCTGCTTAGAGACAACCTCCAGAATGAGTTGCTCCATCATCTTTGCCGGAATTGAGGTGAGGCTGACTGGCCTGTAGTTCCCTATTACCATCTACTAAATTACCACCTACTAAATCAGTCATGAAGCCACATTTGCCCTTGCTACTGCTAGCTATATAACATCTGTAGCCTACTAGCACACATGTACTACATTAACATCTGTTCACTATGGCTCCAAAGCTATTTCATAAAAAAGTGCACACAAGGAAAAAGAAAATCTTAAAAATCACAGCATAGAACTGGAACAAGTCAACTACAAACACAATTGATAAGGGGAGGTGCATATGTGACTTCTAACTTCTATAAAGGGAAAACCAATCAAAATATCTAAAATATTCAGTTACAAAAGCAGATTCTTAACTCAGAGTAAAATGTTTTGTGCTGTACTTGGCATAAATGCAAGTCCTGAAAGCTAGGAAATCGCAGGTTCCTAGACCACAGACTGATTTTTGTTCATTTTCACTGGATGTGCTAGCAATCTCAAAGCATGCACATTTTACAGTCTATTTCTGTATTACAAGTACCAGCTATTTGAGTGCTGAACATCTCTGGAGGACTGCCATTTTGCCACAGTCTGCTTCATCATACTTCTGCATGCGGTACTAACACTGCACGTTCTCTTAATCATTATTAAATACCCAGACATCATTCATACCTTAAGTATTTTCTGCCAGTCCCTATGTCAAGAAGATTTCTACACTCTCTTGACAAAAACTGTGCAACACAGAACTAGTGTGAAATCTATACGGTACGAAGATGCATGTGTACCTTCATCTGTCATCTTGCACAAGTAGAGAAAAGATTCATTCCTTCTTAAAAGAAAACTATGCTCACTTCTTCATCACTTTGCCACAGTCTCAGCTCTGGCAAACTGCTCGAGTGAATCCATCCATTATTCATTATTCAGTACTCTGCACCCATATTGTTAAGAAGTTGGTGTACTTGAAGTTTAGTTCCACTGCCCATTGCCAGAATAGGAGTTGGCAGAGGGAAGGAAAAAATGCATATCTCTGTCTAACCTGGCATTTAACTCCGCATATTTTCGTTTTTCAAAAATACATTTTCTGTAAACTTATGTTTCTTGAAGCAACAGATGTAACTGTTTGGCACAGGTGTTTTATTTGTTTGTTTGTTTGGTTTTGAACTATCAATTTCACAATTTCGGTATAATGAAGAGAACAGTTGGCTCTCTTCTTGGTCCACTTCATTATATACGAATTGTATAGCATTACGAACTGTATTAATTGACAGTTGAATAATAATATAAATTGGCTAATATTATATAATCATTCCGCCTGAGGCATATAAATGATCCTGCAATGGTGTGCATACATTATGATAAAAGTAATTTTTACTCTGAAGAAGAATCAAATAGATCATGGGAGTGGTGAACATATTAATCAATTTCAAGCAATAATTCACAGCTCAAGTATGAAGAGGGAGAAAATTGTTTTATAGGTGCAAATACTAAGAAATGGAATCCTCATTAACATTGTCTAATCTTTTTAGTCTGAACCACATAATTTATCTGAACTGCATAATTTAAAGGTCAGACAAATCTTCCATTTTTCAAGCAAGAATACAGACATGAACTTTCAGAAGTTTTAAGATCCAAAAATCCATCTTGGACAGTAGCTAAAACTCTTGCCAGAATGAAGTTTTTGATTTGCAGGTGCTGAATATTTTTATCAGATTCATATGATTGGGTTTTATGATCTTTATAAGCAGGGATCTCTTAAAATAAACATTACCTGAGCCAAGAAATAACTTTCATTTTTAGAGTTTCATCTGATAATTCAGTGGCAGAGATCTAAGGGCAGTTTGTAGTGTACTCAGCAAGATGTCACGTTTGTCGGAGCTGTAGAAGACATTTATTGCTTCATATACTGTGATCTCTTTCAGAATTCTTACTGAAATATACGCCATTAAATCACGTTCAGCCAATTGCTGCATTCACAGCTGTGGGGTGTCTGCCAAAAAGCAGAGGCATAGGCCAAATGTAATTTAAAATTATTTGGTTTGATGTTGACTGCTTCCATCTAACTTGTTAGAAAAAAAAATAACCACAGATAATAAATTCTAACATTTAAATTCCCTAGTCAGGCTCCTAGTAACAATAAAATGTGTTTTAGATATGCAGACAAGGTCTGTTTCTAAATCATGCAAAGTTTGTTTTATATATATTTGTAGATTTTATAAACTGAAAGGCAAAAACTCTGTTTATTTAAATGAATAAACTCTCCTACTATGATTTCGGCATGATTCTGCTTGTGTTAGAGCTAATTAATAAGTGAACATTTTGAGGCATTGAAGACATGGATCATCATACTGTTCAGTGCAATATACTCACTATACATTTGGGAACACTGGAGAACTAGAATGGAGATTCTTTTACCTACCTCTCTGAAGATGAGTAATACCTTTTATGACAGGCTAGATCAGAAAATCAAAAGATGCTAGCTGTTTTCCCCTTTTGTGTTACCTGAGCAACAAGAGCACAATTCCTCTTGAATCTTTATTTGATCCTCATGTGATTTGATTTCAGAGAGCAGATTTTCTATTGCATTCATATGTGACTCTGTATCTCTGTATCTAGATCTATGAAGCAGATAACCTCCAGAAGTCCGTTTCAAACTAAGTTATTTTATGATTCTGTGATCCTTAGCTGAGAAACCATAGTGCAAAAATACAATAAATCATTTTGAAAGGAAGTGTAGTGAAACCAGTGAAGTGATCACTAAAAAGATTATTTAGGAGAGTTGTATAACTTTAGCGTCAAAATTAAATGGCAGGAGTTTAAAATGGCTGATAAAGAAAATAAAAAAATGATGGAATATAGGAAAAAATATACACGATGTTTAAAATGATGCAAAGTATGATTCTATTTAGAAAGTGTCACCAACTTAGGCATAGTGAATAGGTTTCTTTCAACCTGACGTTAACCAGCTAAATTTTGATGCAAGCTGCAAGGACTGACTCTGCAAAACCTCTTACTGGCTGTCACTCATCCTGCCATCTGTCCCATAGAAGAGCTTTTCTATCAACCACAGATGTATGGAATCTAGACAACTAGCTTAATCTAATACCCGAATTTACAGACAAAGTTAAATGAAGTGAGTGTTGAACATGCTACCCGATTTAGTCAATGTAAACCATGTATGTCCCTTTGCTTTCTCTAAGGTTTAGGAGATACAAGTGTTGTAACAGAAAAGAGCACAAACAGCAATAAAACAGCACCTGATAATATATCCTTGATAAACCAATACTGAAAAAATAATCAATATTTCCTTCTGATCTGAATGAAAGAAGCTGAAGCCTTGGAAGACTGCCATAGGCAATAAGAACTCTCCAATGATGTATTAGTCACATTAACCAAAGCTTAAAAACCCTGGAAAGTGAGAACTGTATTTTTATTTTACTGTTTTGGGAAACATATTTTTCTATAAAATTATTTGATTCTTGTTGTTCTACAGTCATATTTTCAAGACATATTTGGATTTCTTCTAAAAGTGTTTGGAAGACCACTTACTGTCTTATGAAGTAAATTTCAAAACCATTTCCAGTTACTACAGTAAAGAGAAAATCAAATACGCTATATAGCATGTTAGTAAAGCAGTAAAGCATATATTCTCATAAGACTTTTAAATACGGCATAGTGATAGCATTTTTCACAACCCCCAGAACAGTATAATCTGTAAGCAAACTATTTTGGAGAATAGATTCCCTTTTAAGTGTTTTACTGTTAACTTTGATTTACTAAAGAATCTCTAACAAAATTAATCCTGTTAACTGCAAACAGTTTCAGAAAAGAAGCAGGTAGAAGATACACTGATGTAATAAGATCAGATTAAAAATAGAGAATCTTTAGTCTCCTCACTTGATGTCTGGCATTAATTCAGAGCAAGAAGTAGCTTACTGCTAGATCTCTACACTAAATTTAGTTTCAATGCATTTTTCCTTTGTCTCTGTTTACCAGAGACTTTGTACGTGTGCACATGGGCTGAACTGTGACAATGCACATTGATACATTACTGAATAGGCAAGACCCACGACTCCTACCTCCGTCAATTGTTCTCATCTTAGCTGAACATGTACTACTCTGGTCTTCAGGAAGGCTCCATAATACTCAATTATTTTTTTTTTGTAACCCAGCAGCTAGCTATGGGAAAAGTTTGACCGTTTTCATCTAACTCTGAAATAGACTATATTCCAGCTTCCAAATTCTTTCCAGTTTTCTGTCTTCCAATTGTAATGCTTACAACTTCACTTACCATTCAGACACTTCTGAGTGAGAAAGACTTTCTCCAGTGTCCTTACACTGTATTTTATTAGATATTTGAAAACAATTGCTGAGAATTGAGTAAGATGATATCTTGGTTCAGTCTGCTTCACTGACATCACCTCTGCTCTCCTTTTTGTCCCTTAACTTTCTATTTATGTAATCCAGCTATTTTTCTATCTTCTTTGTTTAATATATCTTTCTGATAGATATTCCTTCTGGAAGCTTAGAGCAGTAACTGATTTTTACCATGTCTGTATTTTGCATTAGAATTAGAGCTAGTAAAATGATTAAGGGACTGGGGTATCTAACATTTAAGGAGATGCTCAGAGAGCTTATACATTTTAACCTCAAAAAGAGAAGGCTCAGGTGCATTTTATTAATGTGTATGAATACGTGATGGGAGAGGGATAGAGAGGGATTCAGGAAAACAGAGCCAGACTCCTCTCAGCGGTACCCAGTGAAATATTGGCTGAAACACCACTCAAGCAAAACAAATTTATTTTTTTTTTACTGTAGAGGGGGGTCAGACACTGCAGCAGGTTGCCCAGAGGTGCTGTGGACTCTTCATCCTGGGAGATTTTCAAAATCTGGCTGTACACAGCCCTGATCAACCTGCGCTAGCTGATCCTGCTTTAAGCAAGGGGGTAGGACTAAATGACCTCCAGAGGTCCCTGCCAGCCTTAACCATTCTGTGATTCTGTGATAGTTTCCACAAGAGATCTTTGGTCCTTGTCGAATGATCTTAGCCATTTTTGCAGTAAGTATATATGTATATATATACACATACATAGTATTAAAAAAGATGGTTAACTTACATGCATTTTAACGCTTTTGTTGAAAATGGCCTGGACTATTAAAGCTTAGGTAATTTATTGATTAGATTGGTAATCTTGTTGTAATTGCTATAGTTATTCTTACTTTGTAATTTTCACTCCAATCTTGAACACTCTAGATGAGATTAATCTTGTATACCCTTTGTAAAATGAGACTACTTCCTTCTGAAGTTGCCTATTTGCCTCCTACTGCAGATGGTATGTCAAGAACTAGCCTAGACAAAATATATGTTTTTTATGACTGAAGTGAGGAGAGATTAATTATTCCTAAACATCTCTGAGAAGAAAAAAAAATGTCAAAAGTGAGTCAAATTATTGTATAACTCAAAAGGCAGATTCATTAGTACTAATTGGAAATATATGAAAATATTTTTAGGGGTGAATTCTGAAGTAATGTGTTTGTCTTCTTCAAAAAAATGAAAAAAAAGATTATAAGTAGTTTTTAACACACTATGGCAAAGGAGGTGCATTTCCTTGTAAAGCAGGAAATATGTCTTGAGACATTTCTCTTGTCAAAAAAAAACCATATCCCTTCTGGATGTACGGGAAAAGACAATTTTAATTAACAATCAGCTATGTGACAGTTTGCACTCGATAGCTCGACTTTTAATTTCAGTGGTTACTCACAGAAAACACTGCATTTGCTCAGCCATAAGACATCTTATTTCTATTACAAAGATAAAGTTACATTTTCTTTTACAAGGTCAAATTTCTGAGGAGCAGTACTGATAAAATTGTTTTGGCATCAAGCACAAGAAACTATCACGCTGCGCTAACCAGCATTACTAGAATTCATGTGTTTGTAACATAGCTGACAAACCATGTACTGCAGTGACTGGTTGTTCACAGACTACTTACAGACTTTGCTATGTAATACTTTTAAAGAAAGGTGAGTATAAAACAAAAGCTGCAAAGAATTTTCGCCTTCAAACAAGAGAGATATAAAATATCTTTTTCTGCTTCTTAGTAATAAACTAGACTCTGCTAGTCCGTATCTGATTTAACCCAAAACGACTTAGTTTGTATTCTTGGGATTTCACAGGCTTCTCATATTTGGAAAGAATTTCTGGTCTTCCTATGTATTTTAGAATCTTATCTCTATTAAAAAAGGGTAACACTGAGTGTTGTCCTTTGCCTAAGCTTTTGCACAAATTGCTTTTTCCATAATAAATGTTGATATCATCATTATTGTTTTTTACAGTTGAGGTGAGCACTGTTAGCACAGCACATAGGAAGTCAAAATGCATAATCCAACTAACTAGATGTCAAGTTGTCATCTCGATCTTAACCAATTATTTTCATTTTGCCTTATGCGTCATGGCTAACTTTTTATCCAGTAAGACTCCCAGGCCATTTGCTGTCAAGCTGCTTTCCAGTCAGTTGGCCTCTGAGCCTGTCCTGGAGCCTTGAATTGTTCTTGCCCAGGTGTGGGACTTGGTATTCCCCTTTGCTGAACTTCCTGAGATTCCTGTCAGCCCATTTCTCCATCTTGTCAAGGTCACTGAATAACAGCAGAACCATCTGGTGGTGACACTCCTCCCAGTTTTGTATCATGTGCGAAATTCCCAAGAGTGCACTCTGTCCCATCATCTGGCTCATTAATGAAGGTGTTAAAAACCACGGGGGCCAGCACTAGCCCCTGGTATACATTGCTAGTGTCTGGGATACAGGTGGATTTTGTGATGCTGATCACGATCCTCAGAGACCAGCATTTCAGTTTTCAATCCGCCTTCAAGTCCAAAGCACTTTAAGTTCAACTGATGATGTTATGTCAAAATAGCTTTTATCATCCCATCACTGAAAACCTATTAGAGCGTTATATACAAAATCTGTTTCTGTATTTAAAATTAATAACAAAACTTTTTCAGTTGAACTTCTTTCTTTAAAAAATCTTTAAGCTATGTGATACTATGGCTAGAGAATGATAAGATCCTCCCCATAGTGAAATAGAATCCATAGCCAGAACTCATACTAATGAGCTGTGAATACAGTGCAAAATATGTTAAAATCTTTCCTTTCTCTTTTACTGCTGATAATTACCATTGGTGTTTGAGTAGTAGTAAGGATATTGCATCAAAAAGAGCTCAGGAAAATTTCAGTTCAGTCATTCAGGGTTTCAGTGGGCTGCATCTCTGTTGTTTCAGGAAGATAGTTTGCTGTAGACTTTAGACTCCTTTAGGTAGAAATATTTTTTATATTCATGTTTACAGAATACTTTCTACATTTAATGCTTCTGGATGGTCCCATGGTACTAATAGTGACATAAAGGATGACAAGGCCTGCTACAATCATAGAAAATTATTTCAAGTTCTTCCTCACAAATTGTAGATTATTCAAGTTCCATTAATTGCTACTTTAGCATGATAGGATTCACTAAGTCTTCTTCTGATGAACTAGTTAGATGTTTTATTTGTCTTGTTATTTCTACTTGCTTTTAATCAGTTGAGAGGGATGGGCATCTAATGGCACTGCTAGGACATGACACATCCCACATATACTATGAATGGTTCTCTTGATGTGAATCTCTCTCTCCAATTACTATACAAATATATATAAGAAATTTAAATACATGAAGTGTTTAGACCCATAGTGTAAATCTAAATGAATATAGTCATATGTCTATATTTAGAGGTTGTTATTGAAAGCTTGTATCTAAGCACCTATTACAGTCAGAAGAATTCTAGCTTTCTACACAACTTTTTATACCTAAGCAGCTAACAGCATTTGAGATGCCATAGGATATCCTGCCTGGATACCAACTGTTGGTCCAGAGGTCTTGGGTCTTCTACACTGGTCTTTTATCATATCTGTTATCCTCACTGTGGATACCTCACATGCAATCTGCAGAACTAGATAGTTTATTCTTATGTAGACATGAACATTTTGTGAGCTCAGTAGCTTTGTAGACTGTATGACTGGATTTATTATATCTCCACTGACTCTCATGGAAACTGTCACACTTAACAGATGTGTAAAGAATAACAATGCAGATCCCTACATTTACATGTCTACAGTCTGGAGACAAATCTTAGTGTCCAAGTGCTATTCAGTTCCCTAACAGCAGATATTTACAACTAATTTATATGACCTGGGATACCCTGTCTGGCCTCCAATGCCTGCTCGAGAAGGGCACAGGTTTCCTGTAAGTCCTACCACATATCTGCCAGCCCTTTGCAGTTAGTTTCCTGGGATACTCTAGTGAATCTACACTGACAATAATTGTTCATCTGCAGGTAACCAAACTGTGCAACATTTTCAAACTAACTTCTAGATGGTTAAGATAAGGTAAAATTAAACTCAGCCAAGATGACTTAATTGGGATTAAATTTATCCATCTTGAGTACTACAGGGATCTCAAATGTTTACCAGTTATTTCCACTGGAAGTAAATATTTCTACATGCTTTGCTGGTTTGGGACATAAAGACTGAATTCAGATCCTATTTGGACTCCTAGAGACATTTTAGATGCACTTGAATATCATTCCAGACCCTGAGATGACAGTCCAAAATGGTACTTAACCCTTGTAGTTCATAAGTTGCATGCTGTATAGAACTTCTATCTAGGCATCAATATCCTTAAGTTCTCAGGCTGAATTGTTAAAAATTATTCACAATAAACTATATTTGAGACTAATTTGGAACATATAATTATAACAAGTACGATGTTTGTTAAGTTAATTTTGGCATGTGAATTTAACAGAACATGCTGGCTTTCCATTAACTGATAATGCATTACTGTAAACAACTATCTCACAAGTTTTACTTTGAGTTCAAAATCCAGTTACTTGTTTCACAGATTTTTATGTTTGAAGACCAGGAGAGATTAGATTGTCTTGTCTGTTCTCCTGAGTATCTCAAAAGCATGGAACAATTTTAGGTTAACTTTTAGAATTTTCCTAAGGAACATCTTTTTAGAAATATACCAAATCTAACTTTTTAAAACAATTAGAAATAAAGAATCTTTCACTCTCCTCGGCACTTTGTGCTGTTTTTCTATCTTAATACTCATAGTAAAACTGAAATTTTTGAATTTCAGTTTAGTTACAAAGCAGTCAATTTGTTCGTAATATTGCTTTCTCTAATAAAGTAAAAAGCATTTTAGATTTCAATCCCTGTGAATTTCTGTACATGCAGTAATCAAGGTCTTTTTTAACTGGTAATTCAAGCCTGTCAATGTACAAATTCCATGGCTGAGAGTGTGAGTTCATGTACAACATGAAAAATATTATTTTCTTTTTTTATTTTTCTTTTACTTTCTGCATAGACAATGTAAATAGACACCCCTTTTCTTCAAAATATGGCTGACCCTCATAAGTACTTAAGAATAGAGTCGGTCAAAGGACCACAAGTTTCAAGCTTGTAATCAAGACCATCTTATAGTTGTGAAAAATATTCAGATACTAAAAACTTTTTTTATCCTTCTGGTAAACTACGCTTTAACTGTCTACCTGACTGCTTTCCAGACTGCCCCTTCCTTGCTGAAGAATGCAATTTGTGGCACAATTATTTATTTCAGAATGGTATTTGAACACTCATTAAGAAGTACTCGGTGTGCTATGGATACAGAAAATAACACTTAAAACATGAAATATAAAATACAAAAAGTGCTTTGAAGATTATGAATATCAGTATCGTGCGCAGTTGCATACAAGTTTTGTAAAACAAAAAGATCTTTCTGAAGGAAGCAATAAAGTCAGATTCATTTTCTCCCACACCTGTCCATTAGACAGAATAGCAAAGAACAGAACTGTTCCCATGTCTGGCAGCTGAAAGCTACTTTGGCATAAACAGTCACTTGATTCCAGATCTTTCCTATAGGAGTAATGCCAGAAGGAGTTTCAGCAGCATGTTATGGTCTGAAGATCACTGGTACAAAACTGCAGCAGAAAAGTCCATTTCCACAAGCAGAAATTAGAGCAACCCAAAGGCACTGTTGTCTAGTATAGTGACCTCATTGGGAAATGCTGAATTGTGGGCCAGAAAGACCCAATGATATAGGGCTGCAAACTACTCGTCCCTGAAATATGACTTGATACCTCGTAATTCATCTGCAAGAGTAGAAGGATGTCTGGAGTTAATGTTCTACTCAACCCAGCTGTGATAATGCTGTCCATTTTACTCAGTTCACAGGACTACTGAGTTATCATTCAACCAAAAGGCAGAAAATACATATAAATTTACAACAGGTAAAAGCGTTACTTCAAAACTAGATATGTTTTTGTTGATAGCCCTTTGTTTACCCTGCTGTTATTTTCTATTTCCCTGCTCAAAGATATCAAGTACTAATGATAGTAGTGCTCATTGTTATCTGGTGGGAGATAGCTCATCTTTGAAGCTGAGTGAAAATGACTTATTAAATTCTCTTGTCCAACACAATGTCGGCTTTCTATAAAAACATTTAAATTGTTAATTATGCTAAAAGACTATTTCAGTATTTATAACTTATTCTGCACTCATATTCCAATACTTAATAATAAAGACTTCTTGTATAATCGGATGATTTACACTCACTCTCTTCAGGAAAGCAGATAAAGTTTTTAATGTCAAAACATTTAATTATAAAGTTGATCATGTTACTTAAGTAAATCATTTAAAGAGTAAAAAAAAATATTAAATTTTATCTTGAAAAGGAAAGTCTTACACATAAAATAGGAAACAGACATGCAATTTAGGAAGAAAGTAACTTGACAGTTCAATGTAATTAAAGAGCTTCTCATAGACTCTAATGATGAAAATGACTACAGTATCCAGAAAAAATCTTTAATATGCTATATAATTATGACAGATAATGAAAAGCTGCTTCTGAAACATATGCAATTAGTAATTTTGGTTTTACTTCTGTTCATGGTTTTGCACTTCCGAACAGTTAACAAAAATATAATATAAAATAAATATGCCCAGCAGAGCTGGCCATTAAAAGAACTTTTTTTTTTCAATTTTTTTTAATTTTCATTTGCAAGTAGATATATGAACACAAAACCAAATGGAATAAAGATGGAGTTTTCTGGAAGAATTTATTAATTCTAGTTGAAAGGAGGATGAGTTTGTTCCTCGAGGCATTTGAACTGGATAATTGGGGGTCATCTTAAGTTTGAGATTGCTTTATTTCATGTGAAGTGGAAGGTTCTCTAGGGAACATAGAGGAAAATATGCCAGAAGTTGATTACTTCTGCTTTTCCTACTCACTTGCAAAGTTGTGGGATGGTATGAATTTCAGAGAGAACTGTTGTGCTTTTTGGTAGTTGTGTAAATTCACTGGATCTTATACATGAATTGTGAAATGGCAGATCATTTGGAGATGAGCAGCAGGAATACATAAATGAATTAAAGTAAATTAGGAATTACCAACAAAGGTAAGGAAAGTTACACTGCATATTTTAGACACCTATTTGTGCTCTATGCAAAAAGTTGGGGAGGACTAGTAAGGAAAAAACGAAAGGAAGGCAGTTGTGACCTGGGAGGAATCAACTTATGATGGGGGCAAATGTGTGCTGACAAAAACTATCAGAATGTAAGGTTTTACATATTAATTCAACACATAAACAAGTCTATGCACTCAAGGGGGATGTTTTCAAGAGTTAGAGGAACTTCTAGGTTCTATGCATGCTGAAAGAAGAGATGGAAAAACTGTTACTAAGGGAAATTTCTGAGCTGAATGCCCAAAAACCAGTAAGAGCACAAAATATTCTCTAGCAAGAATTCCAAGTCAGTTCTGGTTAACTCTTACATATCAGGCATCAAGATGTTTTCTGTCCCCACTGAAGAACTTGCTTTACTGACATCTACCTTCTGATCCTATTTGCGTACTCCCTGCATTCCAGTAGTATGTGGTTGTATTACACAAAGATCACAATTAGCTGCCAAGCTAAATTACTGATGTAAATAAGACACCAGTTTAGGCTGATTTGCCATGCAGTTACACTATTCAAGAAGAAGCTGCAAAATCATCACTATAAAAACTTCAGGGAATGAAAAAATGCATACTACAGTAATATTGGCAGTGACTACACTTACTATAAAATTGTATCCATATGAGATCTAGTAGAGTAAAATAAAGCTAAAGGAAAAGCTGTCTACTGTGATAACTGTTCGATATCAAAACCAAGAGTGAATGTCTGGCTGCTTAACAATGAATTGGCTAAACTTTTCTTTGGATAGGGGACCAGTTGTTCTGTTAAGAAAAAAGATAAATGCTTGCCCTAGATGCGTAAAAAGGACATTTAACCTAGACATAGCATATGATTAAGAAAATGAATACTGCTCCTGAGTTCTTACCTGTAGGAAAGCTACCACACTGTAGGCATTTGAAATAGTAGTGAAAAAGCTCTTTTCCAAGACTACTGAAAAACTTAGAATGGTTTTTGGTAGAACACCGTGGCTCTAGCCCACACAAGAAAAACAAACAAGGCTCATGTAACACTTTGTTTATCGGGGGATTAAGCAAGCATGGAACTGGATAAATCCAGAAAGTGTGGCTAATAGGCATAAGAAATCATGTAATTGGGTCATGTGGATAGAACTGAAGTTGGCTTGTTTGAACAGAGTCTAAGTTTAAAACAGTGAGGATTTTAGAAATGAGGAAGAATTTGAAAATGGCGAAGAAAATTTGGCAGTGCTGAAAACAATGAAGAGGTATAAAAATGTAAAGACAATAGTAACAGGGCTCAGTAGAAGAAAACAGACTAACTGCAGGGAAACTGATTATATACTGATTACAGGCGAGTAATAGAAAGGGGTTTTTTTGTACAACATTGTTTTAGGGGTTATCTTTATCTTCTGTTCTCAGTAGTCTTCTCCTTGGTTTGATACAATAGCAGTTTTATAAATCACCATAACGTTCTGTCATACATGATGTTTTGGGGCAATAGTCTCCAATGTAACTGTGCATTATGAGAACACTAGCAGCTTTTGTTGGTTTTGACCCAGCCACACACTAGTGTCATTTTGTCAGCTACAACATTTTTACTGAGAAAACAGACAACAAGCATTCCCTATTCACATTCTTGTATTCATGGTTCCCTTTCATTGTTTGCTATAGGATGAATTGGAAGTGAATTATCCTTTAGTAACTGACCCTCTTGGTTTGGGTTCTCTGTTTCCTTTCTATTTCTGTTATCTTCTGAGATATAGATGGAATTAAACAGACAATTCTCAAAACAGATGTACATTAACATTTGCAGCAGTATATTTTGGTTTACAGTTTGGAACTAAAAAGTAGTTTTCCTTGAACATGTGTTAGAAAAGGGCCAACTTTTCACATGTTTATATTTAAGCTAGGTAAGTTGGAATTGCTGTCATGTTCTGTAGAGCTTCCCACAAAATTTAAAACTGATCAGATTGGCTACTGGTATCATTAAGGTGAAGACAAATAGATCTCAGTATGGAATAATTTAATCTGTAAAAAGCAGAAGCTGCACCACTAGATCTACCTACCAACGGAAAACACAAGGCCTTCATTGATTTACACAAAGAAAGAATTGACCTATAAATTAAGGACATGATATAAAGACTTACACTGTTTATCTACCACAATTTATTTTCACTGAATCACAGAATGGTAATCCAACTCCCCTGCTAAAGCAGGTTCACTTAGAGCAGGCTGCACAGGACAGGACCCAGGCAGTGTTTGAATATCTTCAGAGAAGGAGAATCCACAACCTCTCTGGGCAGCCTGTTCCAGTGCTGTGTCACCCTCAGAGGGAAGAAGTTCTTCCTCATGTTCAGCTGGAACATCCTATACTCCAGTTTGTGCCCATTGCCCCTTGTCCTCTTGCTGGGCACCACTGAAAAAGTCAGGCCCTGTCCTCTTGACACCCACCCTTACAATACTTGTAGGCATTTATAAGGTCCCCTCGCAGCCTTCTCTTCTTCAGGTTAAAGAAGCCCAGCTCCCTCAGTCTTTCCTTGTAGGAGAGATGCTCCAGTCCCCTAATCATCTTTGTAGCCCTTCATTGGACTCTCTCCAGAAGTTCCTCATCTTGAGCTTGCCAGTGTGATGTCCATCTACAACAAGGGCCAGAAGGAGGATCCCAGCATGTTAGCATGACCTGAGTGCCAGGGAATATTATGGAGTGGTTCATCTTAAGTACTCTCAAAGGGCATGTGAAGGACAACCAGGAGATCAGGACCAGTCAGAATGGTTTCATGAAAGGCAGGACCTGCTTGACCAACCTGATCTCCTTCTATGACCAGGTCACCCACCTAGTGGATGAGGGAAAGACTGTGGATGTTGTCTACCTGGACTTTAGTAAGGCCTTTGACACAATTCCCCACAGCACCCTCCTGGAGAAACTAGCTGCCCATGGTTTGGATGGGTGTACACTTTGCTGGGTAAAAAACTGGCTGAACAAGCCCAGAGAGTTGTGGTGAATGGAGCTAAACCCAGCTGGCGGCCGGTCACTAGTGCTGTTCCTCAGGACTCAGTTTTGGGTCGGGTCTTGTTGAACGTCTTTATCAATGATTTGGATGAGGAGACTGAGGGTTCCCTCAGGAAGTTTGCAGATGACACCAAATTGGGTGGCAGTGTCAATCTGCTGGAGGGTAGGAAGTCTCTGCAGAGGGATCTGGACAGGCTTCATTGATGGGCCGAGGTCAATTGTATGAAGTTCAGCAAGGCCAAGTGCTGGGTCCTGCACTTGGGTCACAACAACCCTATGCAACACTAAAGGCTTGGGGAGGAGTAACTGGAAAGCTGGCCAGTGGAAAAGGACCTGGGGGTGCTGGTCGACTGCCAGCTGAACATAAGCCAGCAGTGTGCCCAGGTGGCCAAGAAGGCCAATCGCATCCTGGTTTGTATCAGGAATAGTGTGGCCAGCAGGAGTAGGGAGGTGATCGTGCCCCTGTACTTGGCACTGGTGAGGCCGCACCCGGAGTACTGTGTTCCGTTTTGGGCCCCTCACTACAAGAGAGACACTGAGTTACTGGAGCGTGTCCAGAGCAGGGCAAAGAGGCTGGTGAAGGGTCTAGAGCAAAAGTCTTAAGAGGAGCAGCTCAGGGAACTGGGGAAAAGTCCCTCTCCATCCTTCCTGTAGGCTGCCTTCAGGTACTGGAAAGCTGCCATAAGGTCACCCTGAAGCCTTGTCTTCTCCAGGCTGAACAGACCCAACTGTCTTAGCCTGTCCTCGTAGGAGAGGTACTCCAGCCCTCTGATCAGCTTCGTGTCCCTTCTCTGAATCCGCTCCAACACATCCATGTCCTTCCTATGTTCTGGGCCCCAAAGCAGGATGCAGTGTTCCAGGTGGGGTCTCACGAGAGTGGAGTAAAGGGACAGAATCACCTCCCTCAACCTGCTGGCCACGCTTCTCTTGATGCAGCCCAGGACACGGTTGGCTTTCTGGGCTGCAAGCGCACATGGCAGGCTCATGTTGAGCTTCTCATCCAGCAGTACCCCTAAGTCCTTCTCCTCAGTGCTGCTCTTGAGCCACTCTCCCACCAGCCTGTACTTGTGTTTGGGATTGCCCCGACCCACGTGCAGGGCCTTGCACTTGGCCTTGTTGAACTCCATGAGGTCCACGCAGGCCCACCTCTCCAGCATGTCAAGGTCCCTCTGAATGACAAAGAAGCAAAGCAGGCATTCAGTAACTCCACCTTCTCTGTGTCCTCTTTCACTAGGGCACCTACCTCCTTCAGCAGCGGCCCCACATTTTCCCTAGTGTTCTGTTTGCTACTGATGTACTTGAAAAAGTCCATCTTGTTGTCTTTGACATCCCTTGCCAGATTTAATTCCAGGTGTGCCTTAACCTTCCTCATTGCTTCCCTGCATGCTCTTACGATGTTCTTGTATTCCTCCCAAGTGACCTGTCCCTCTTTCCATATTCCATAGATGTTTCTCTTCTATTTCATTTTGGCTAGAAGCTCTTTGTTCATCCATGCATGTCTCCTGCCTCCCTTTTTTGTAGTTTCTTACTCATGAGGATACACCAATCCTGAGCATGGAGGAAGTGATGCTTAAATAGTGACCACCTTTCTTAGACCTCCCTACCTTCTAGAGTCCGGACCCATGGGATTCCTCAAAGTAGGTCCTTGAAGAGGCCAAAGTTAGCTCTCCTGTAGTCCAAGGCTGTGGTCCTACTTATTGCCCTACTTCCTCCGTGCAGGATCCTGAACTTCACCATCTCATGCTTGCTGCAGCCAAGGCTGCCCCCAGCCTTCACATCCCCAAGCAGTCCTTCTCCACTTGTCAGCACACCTCTCCTTCTTGGCTCCTCCATCACCTGTGTTAAAAAGTTATCATCAATGCTCTACAGTAACGTAGTTTACCTACTTCCTAGTTATGTACAACCTATTTTAACCTAGTTCTTTTATGTATAGATATTGCTGGAGAGCAAGTTTAAGCATTGTGCTGCTGTTACGACTAATGAAACTGACTGAATTCCACTAGCCTTAACCTGGCAGTATGGGCAAGACAGATGTTAGGAAGACAAATTGGTACAATAAGAAGAGTTTAAGTCTGTGAGTTGAGTACCACTTACACTACACCTGTACTGCAGCCTAGTCTTATAAGGAGCTAGTGTCCAACTCTGCAACTGGATCATTTCTCATATACTTTGCAAAGAAAAACATACTGTATGTACCCACACTTCTACCTGTTCTACATATCTTGAAATCTGATTGTCAATGTGACAAAAACTAGCTTCCAATGTCTTCTTAGGATTTTAAGGAGTACATATTTTGATTAAATATTTAATCTGTGATAGATTTTGTTTAGCTTATCAAAAATCAGTGAAGTAGAAGAATACTATTGTCTTAACTAGTAAATTATATAGTGGTTTAAACTGAAGTGTGGAGAGTGAAGATGAAAAATATGTATTCATTTAGAAAGACAATCGTAAATATTAAAATAGTAGAATCATAGAATCATCATAGAATCATAGAAGAGTATAAATGTTTTCTCTTTTTTCTTTTTTTGTGGGGTTGAAATTGATATCTGTCATGATTAAATTTCATGGTAGCACCCTACCATCCTCTGTTTTGAAAGACATTTTCCTACAAAGGGAAGGAACTTCAGGACCTAACCAGCCCCCTTTAGTAGGTGACCTTGTCTACGAGCCAAAGAATCTTCCTTTAGTTGAAATACTCAAACTTTGTGCTTTTATGGTAAGGAATTTAATCTAGATTAGAGTCTACATGAGTAGTCAGAATCACAGATAATAGTGAAGAAAAAGCAGAGTCACATAGACTTGTCAATATAATACAGAAAACAAAATCAGTAGTAGCAAAAACCTTCAGCACAAGTTTTGCATGTTTACACGACATGGATGGTTAAAGGGGAATTTTTTAGACATTAAATCTAACTCTACCCTGTGGCTGTGAATTGTGATTTGATGGCAATAGAAATTTGAAGGTATCAGGTATGTCCTTATAAAGTATGTTTCTGTCATCAGCATGGCTTAAATACTGATAATTTAACGTAAAAGATTTTAGGACATATTTTTCTTAGTGGACAAATTGAAAGATTAGGGGCTCAGCTGTCAGTTCTTTGTTGTGATACCTGTGAATGTCACAAATGTAACGTGTAGCAGAAGTAGATAAAAGTTATCACTTCGGGTCGTCAGAATCATCGCACAATCAAAACAAGTCTTGGTTCTTTGTGAATAACTGGGAGGGTTGTAAGATAAGAGACTTCTGAATAATCCCTTTAGGCCTTGGGAGAACAGGTATGCAAACTACAGAGATAAGAAGGCTGCAGGATGATCTCAAGACCCCCAACGATTGAAGGACATTAACAAATACTAATGAGTTCTTGGAAAAACCATTATTATGATAAACATTTCTTGGAAATGTAATTAATATGTATGTTAACATAGCATAAATACCTAGCAACTGTGTCTCCAAAATCCTCACACATTTTGGAGGAGAGTTCCCCTGTGCGCCTCGCGCCGTTATGAGGAATACGTACTTAATAGCCTTCCGACTATTGCGTCTTCAGCTCTGGCTTTTCACGGCATCAGTTGTTTGAAGGCAATATTAAAAGTAGTACTGCCTTTAAAAGCTTAGTCTACTTCCCATCAATAGTGCTGCCTTTTTACCTAACTCATTTTGCAAGTTTCTCAAAAGGCAAATAAAAAATCCTCTCTCCTTTCTTCCTTATAGCCTAGTGAAAAAGGTCTTGTAGTGAGCAGCTGTATGCAATAAACTAATGGGGGATTCAGTTGCATAAACACTGGTGTCTAGTGGCATGCGAGATGACAGCAGATTCCTGGAAATCTGCAGCTTTCTGAAGAAGTAGCTGACAGGATCTCCCATAGCTCCTGCATTTAGGCAACAGAATCCAAATCCTAAAATCTTCATCTTCTTCTATCTTGCAACTTAATATACAGGATTTTTATACCCTTGATGAACTATATTACTTCAGGTGATGAAGCCCTCTAGGAAACTCTACATATTGGTCTACTACTTCTAATTATAACTGTACAGTCTGCCCTTACCCTCCCTTCCCTTCCTTCTCTCTGCTCATTCTCCCATCTTTGCTTCCTTCTATCCATCTGTCCTTTTCCTGTAAGACAAAACTGTTACAGTCTTTTCATATGGCCAGGCAGGCAAAGTTTTGTCCAATCATTTTGAAGATGACAATGTCAGCCCGTATTTTCCAAGTCCAAAAAACACTACCGAGACCTTCATTTGGTTTATCCCGTCATACAGGTGTTTCATAAGATGACATATATTGGCATTACGAATCTATTTATGTCAGTGTTGTCCTCTTTCTCAGAGCTATATGATAGATTGTCCTCTACTGCCTACTGTTGCCTTAAACTATTGATCAGAACTTTAGGCCTCTTGTTTTCCTAAGCAGTTTTTAGAAGGCCTAGCAGCTTCTTATATATGTTGCTTTAAAAACAACTGTCTACAATGTATCGGTGAAGAGTCCTAAGATCTACCTGATGATCTCATTCAAGTTGTTGTAATCAACCTCTGTTACCAGGTATTCTTTTTCATTTCTCTGTGTTCCCAAGAAGGTGATCTTTCTGGATGAATCACAGGCAGGTAATTTTGTTCTAATGACTGCTGAGATCGTTCTGCAATTGATATAATCTTCCAAATCACTTACAAATTCACAAATAAAGAAAACCTTTGTTCACTCTTCTATACACTAAAGTGTTTTTTGTGTGTTTTTCCTTGCACCAACTCGTACAACTACATACATCACATGTGATTAGATCGTTGCCTTTTACTCATGGCAATGAATGGATCCTACTAGTGCAATAGCTGCTTTTAACTTTCCTTTTCGTTCATCCATCTTACATACATGTCCTGGGTTCGGCCAGGACAGGGTTAATTTTCACCAGAATCCAGGAAGGGACACAGCCAGATGGGCTGACCCAGCCTGGCCAAACAGAGCAGGGTATTCTATACCATGTGCCGTCATGCTGGGTTCTGGTTGGGGGGAGCTGGGCACCGGGAACTCACTCGCGGTTTGGGAGTGCCCAGTGGTGGGTGGGCGGTGAGAGCGGCTGTCTCTGTGGTCTCTTTTGTTTTAGTGTGTTCCCCTTATCTGTATCGTTGTTGTTACTGTTCGGTTTGTTTGCTGTTCTGTTAAACTGCCCTTATCCCGACCACCAGTTTCTGCCTGTTTCTTTCCATTCGCCTTCGCACACCAGCGGGGGGAGGGGCGGCCGCGTGGCGCTTTGGTTGCCGGCTGCAGCCAAACTACAACAATTCAGCAGAGTTCTTACTGTGTGCTTTTTTGTTACCCTTAATATCCCAGATGCTTCATTTTATTTTCCAAATAATGTCTATCTTTGAGGACTTGTTTCTGTTCTATGACATAATGATCATTCATTTTTCTCTTTTGTTGCATCCACTATTGGAACATGAGCCTGAATTAGGGTGAAATAAAAGTTGAGAACTGATTATTCTATTTCTGATATGCAAATTAGACTTGTGGTGCTGACTGGTCATTGTTTCTTGACTTAAAGAATACGATTATCCTTCAAATTTCTCTGTTTTCTGTAAATTACATGTTCCAAATTATCTTACATACCATTTTGATTTTTAAAGAAAGTTTCTGTTTGTTGTGATTTAACCCCAGTAAGGATCTCAGCCTGACAGAGCCACTCACTCACGCCCCCATAGTGGGATGCGGAAGAGAAACAAAAGGGTGAAAGTGCAAAAACTCATGGATTGAGATAAAGATAGTTTAATAGGTAAAACAAAATCTATCAGTGCAAGCAAAGAAAAATCAGAAATTCCTTTGCTACTTCCAATCAGCAGGCAGATGTTTAGCTGTTTGCAGGAAAGCAGGGCTTCATCACACGTAAAGGTTACCTGGGAAGACAAACACCGTCACTCTACATGTCCCCCTTTCCTTGTTTGTTCCTCAAATTTTATTGCTGAGCACAGCGTCATATGGCGTAGAATATCCCTTTGGTGAGTTGGAGTCAGCTGTCCCAGCTATGTCCTCTCCCAGTTTCTTGTGCAGCCCCAGCCTACTCCCTGGTTGGGTGATGTGAGAAGCAGAAAAGACCTTGAAACTGTGTAAGCACTGCTTAGCGGTAACTAAAACATCCCTGTGTTATCAACACTGTTTTCATCGCAAATCCAAAACATAGCACCATAGGAGCTACTGTGAGGAAAATTAACTCTATCCCAGCTAAAACCAGTACACATTTTGACCACGCTTTCTTGAGCATTAGAGTGCAGTTATGGAAAGACATTATACCATAGAAAAAAGTCAGATTCTAAACCCGCATTTCTGATGGCACATAAAACTCTTTGATTATTCTTAGAGTGTATGCTCAGTTCTTATTCTTGTATGATATATTTTATGAATTTTCATTGATAAATAATGATGTCATTGGATTCCTCTCTACTATTTTCTTCCTCACAGAGATTTTTTGCATTATTGAAAACAATATTTCAATATTTTTTTCTGTGGCAAAATATTTATATGGTGTTTGTCACAGTCAAATATCTTAGGAAAGCAGAGTATCTATACAAGACTTAAACTAAATAAAAATAGACTGATGTGAAAATCTAGATTGAGATCAAAACTATTTCTCTATGATTCCTTTATGAACTTCAGAATTGAATCATGATATACAGAACAGAGAACGTTAGCAATAGAAATATGTTTTAAGATATGCTAGAGACATATATGGCAAAGCCTTTGTCCTACAAATTCAGGGTTTTATCAAACTAAACTGAACAACAGAATATATATCCTGTTCTGTCAGTCACACAGACTTTTCTTTCAGACACACTGAAAATCCTTTTGGGCACTTTTTTCTTCATTTCATGTGTAATGCGTATATAGATCTAAATGTGTGTGTGTAAGTGTATATGTGTGTATGTGTGAACTTTGTTCCTCAAGACTGCAGTATGTATATACTTTGAGATTCAGTTGTCTGCAGTTAAATACATGTACAATGTTTACCCAGCAAACAAGTTAAGGGAAGTCTAAAGGTTTTCAGACCTTTTTGTTTCTCTTGACTTGGTTCAGGTAGATATGTTTTATGGAAACAACATTGATTTTGACAAATAATCTTTAAAAGCAAAGAAAAAAAAATCAGTCAAAAATATTGACCAAATTTACATATACAGCTATACACATAGGAGTATGGATTCAGAGAAGTATTCTGCTTTGAAGAATGTAAGGAACCCAAATATTACTAAATAGCTTTTTTTCAAGACATATCAGATCTCATACAGATGCTTTCCTCTCTTTTTTTCATTAATTAGTAATATTCACATAGGAAAGAAGTGTGAAACGATACAGGAAAGAAAACTTGCTTGCAAAATGTATTGGTTAAAATTTCTATTTTAAACTTAGAAAAAAAAATAGAAAAAAGTGAAAAAAATCCCAAACCCTTGGACAGGGATAATTTTTTGCACTTACTAAATAAATCTAATAACTAGTGAATTGATAGGGAAAAATGACAATTTTAAAGAATATTTCAGGCTGTTTCTGAATTTAAACACGCATTTGTAAGCCTCAACTACAACACCATTTAGTATGATTATTTTGTAATTATAGACTTAGAAAAGAATAAACACACCCTGTTTTGAATTTCTTTTCTTAACCTACTGCTTCTCTCTGTTGTTGTAATGTTTCACTCATGTACTGCTGCTGTAGTATGATCACCCTAAAAATGTCAGTGACTGCACTTTTTTTCTTGCTTTTACCTAAAATTCATCTAAAGAAAAAACATAGTAAGACTTTAGTTACATGTTTTTTTGAATTTGAAAGACAGACTTCTCCGACCCTAGATTAAATTGCAAACTACTATTTTTTTCCAGTTGAAAATGAGTCAATATTTTGCATTTGCATACATTTAGTTGTGTATTTTAAAGGGAATTGTACACAGCATAAATAAATGTAGAAGCTCTCAAAGGCAGAGTTAAAGGTAGCAAATATTTTATTTTCAAGTGCTTTATAATTACTCAGTTGCAATTAAGCTCAGAAATATTTTTACATTTTGGGGGGTAATTTCAGGTTTCTGTTTGTTTAAATATTTATCTTTGTGTTACATTCCACTGTGTGCTAGTGTTTAATTGACAAATTCAGTCTTTCTAAAACAATATAGATGAAGGTTTCCCCTGTGAGACAAAGGTTTCTCCTGTGAACTCTGTAGTAAAATCAACATCTCATTACTTTCAGCTTAGGTGTTTGTATGAAGACTTGGAAAAGGAGACAAGGGTTGTCTTTCAACATTTCAGGTAAATGGAATCAGGGGACACTAAGTATTCTGTGTCATCAGGCATGCAACAATTCATAAAAAAGGATGACTTAAATTACTTTTTAAGTATACAACCCCTACCTAAAATAAAATTATTTTGAATAATTTTTGATTCAGAAGTGATGAAGTATGTCCCCAGCAGTTTAACTCCCCTTGAAGTAATAATAGTTAATGCTAACAGAATAAAGTCAGTGTAAGGACTGAAGCCTAAGCATTTGCTTGTCCACCTACATGGCAGCAAAAACTCCTTCCATTTTATGAAGACTGAGAAGCATGCATGTTTTGATTATTAGGAGCTGAAATGGAAAAATATTCTCTTTCATGTTCTATCACCAGGTGAAGTAACATACTTCAAAACTGGAAAATTATGCAGGGCTCGATTTATACTCTTCCAAATAAAAACACAATTCCTGTTTGTTCAGAGTATGGCTCAACTGAGTAAAATAAACACTTGCAATGCAAAGATATACATCAGGACTTGTCACCTTCAGTATCAATAGAACGAAAAAAGATGACATTCAAGCTTGAGAAGTGGGCCTCAAGCTTGAGAAATGGGCCTGTGCAAACCTCATGAGGTTCAAGAAGGCCAAGTGCAAGGTCCTGCACATGGGTAGGGGCAACCCCCACTAAGAATACAGGCTGAGGGATGAAGGGATTGAGTGCAGCCCTGCCAAGAAGGACTTGTGGGTACTGCTGGATGAAAAACTGGACATGAGCCACCAATGTGTGCTCACAGGCCAGAAGGCCAACTGTGTCCTGGGCTGCATCAAGAGAACTGTGGCCAGCAGGTTGACGCAAGTGATTCTGCCCCTCTACTCTGCTCTGGTGAGACCCGACCTGGAGTCTGCATCCAGCTCTGAAGCCCTCAGCACAGCAAAGACATGGAGCTGTTGGAGTGGGTCCAGATGAGGGCCACAAAGATGATGCAAGGGCTGTACACCTCTCCTATGAAGAAAGGCTGAGAGAGTTGGGGTTGTTCAGCCTGCAGAACAGAAGGCTGTATGGAGACCTTATTGTGGTCTTTCAGTACCTGAAGGGGACCATAGGAAAGATGGGGAAAATATTTTCAGCAGGGCTTGTTGTGACAGGACAAGGAGCAATGACTTTAAACTAAGGGAGGGTAGATTTAGACTGGATAGAAGGAAGATATTTTTTACCATGAGGGTGGTGAAACACTGGAACTCATTGCGCAGAGAAGTAGTGGACGTCCCATCCCTGGAAACATTCAAGGCCAGGCTGGACGGTGTTCTGATCTAGTTGAAGATATCCCTGCTTGCTGCCCTGCTTGGGCTAGATGACCTCTAAAGGTCCATTCCAACCCAAAGCATTCTATGATTCTATGGTTTCAGTATGCACTTTTTCTCATCTTGAAATAGAAATTTAAATATTACTCCAAATTTTTCCCTACTTAATTTAAAAGTGGTTTATAGCAGTTTATAGCAGTCATCTCAGTTGTAGGTAATAACATAGTACAGCACGCAAAGTTAGGTGAAATTAATCCCTTCATCTGATTCCAGATTTTTGCTACATCAAACATCTGTTGTGCTTGAAAAATTGTTCAACCACTGAAAAAAAGTACTTAAACAGATTACATTTCCATCTCGTCTTCATGACCATTATGGTTTTTTTCTGTGTCTGTGAGAACACTGGAAGGTCTCATAATGCATAAAGCTCACTTTTGGGGATCAAACCTCTTGACCACTAATACAATTTCTCTCTGACTCTGAACTGACAGAAATGTATTAAAGTTTGTTATATGGCTACATGCTATTCTCATACAGAAACAGATCGGAGCGTATTTTACTCCCATCAACCGGACAAAGGAAATAGACTGAAAAGGCCTTTGAACAGATAAGAGAAAGTCACAGCTTCTCTGGGATGCATGACGAAGACAAAAATCTTACAATGGCAGGGAAAAAGTTGACACCTATTTCTCAGAATAACATTGGCTCAAGATAGCAATAGTAGCATGTGGAAAAATTACCAGCGAATGCGTAAAGTTGCAAACGAGATGCACAGGAGGTGTTTTGTAGACACAAGCTAGGTTGCTATTGGAAGGTCAGAAGACGAAAGCCTGAAGTGTGGTTTTACTCTCCTTTTTCTCTCCCAGTTAGACTTCCTCAGGTTTTGTTTTCTTTCATCCAGTATTTGTCTAAAAGATCACAGAACAACGCAAATAATTCTTGAAACACGCCCAAGTGATTCTATGGACAATCCCCTTTCCAAAACAGGATCAATATACCTTTCAAGTATTTTGTTTATGTTGAAAAGCACACTTTAAAACAGAAATCTCTCATTCTATTTCTCTTGCATCGCATATAAACACATGGTAAAGCCTGGAGATATATATGTATATATGCATACACATACATCTATGTATATATGCTCATATAAATGTATTGCATGACTTCTTCATACTCTACAGCAATTATCAACCCACTTAACTACTCCGAATATTGTGTTGACAAGATCAAATAGTGCTAGTAAATATAAATTATTTTGCATTGTAAAATTATTATAAAATTGACATTTCTAAAAACTTGTAAGTTTATAAGCTCAGCTGCAGTCAAAGACATGTGTGTTAGATCCAGGTATCAAAACCATTTTTCTCCCAGAAAATCAGGAAAACTGAATAGATATCAAAGTCTGAATATTTATTTAGATGAATATGAGCCTTGGAACTTGTTCATTTGCTGTTCCCTTGTGCTCTCAAACATTTCCCAGCAGTCTCTTGCTGTCAGTATCCAGTACATGGCTGGTTCCCTTGCCAACCTGTTTGGGGTGCACTCTTTCCCCCAATGCGAGGCTTAGCTTAGTGCTGTTGTTGCAGCTCTGAGTCTGTTGGAAGCCCTGTATAGTTCCAAATCCAAGAATTAAACCCAACATAGCAAGTTGCTGCAGGACCACCACACTGATAAAAAAGTATACATATCTGATGTCACAGGAACCCAGCCAATGCAGTTAGTTCTTTTGAAAAGACAAACAGATAATACCATTTGAACATTCTAGTGAAAGCTGAAGCATATTAGAAGAGTTAGGAGTTTTAACAGTGACGACACTTTGAATTTTACGTTACATGTGGCAGGTGACATTGCTTTTGTACACTTGTTGCAGTACTCATTTTTCTTTGTTTTCAATTATTCCCATGGGTATGTACTTGTTTCCCAAGCTCCATACATGCAATAACTAAAACCAGCAGCTGTGTGAAAGGTTAAGCACAAGGCAAATGGTTTTCTGCATTGCTGTACCAAGGACACATAATAGGGCAAATTCTTCACAATCCAACCACACAATAATAAATATTGAGTATGCAGACGTTCCTACCGAGCTCATAGAATGTAGGCAGAAGTCCAGTTTTAAAACACATCCTTATCAAAATACCTACCTTTCCTCCCCGTGTCCCTCCCCCAAGAAAAGTTTCCTTGTGATTTTTTTCTGAGATTACAGTATCTGATCTGTTTGAGTGCAGCAGAGCTACCTGCCTTAATGAAGGTTTGTCAATACAGGAAACACGTGTAGAATATTAGCAACCTTTCCTTAAGATGTCTCTTGTAATTAACAACTATTTCCCTGACTTAAAAAGCAGAACTTGATTTTCTCAATCATATAAACATATTGTGAGAATTATATATTTAGCACAGTCATAAGCCCCAGTTATTTTCATTTGTGACAATGGACAGCTGTCTGATTAAGATCAACAGACAAAACATTAGTTCACCTGTGTGGCCCTGAATCTTGATCTGGTCATTACTAGTTAGAACATATCTTGAAAAGCAGACACTATACAAAGTCACATGGAAAAAAAGGAACAGTTCAGCTTATTTAACTCACATGTTGTGGCTATATATTCACCCAGGATACAGAATTCCAATTTTTTCTCAACACAGTTCATATCCATGGCACAATTCTTCTGCAAAGACACTTCTTCTTATCAAGTTACTGTGTTTTGAACAAAAAATTAAAGTATGCTAGAGGCAGGAACATTCTATTTCTGTCTCTGTAGGTATTTCTCCACTTAGAAATTATATATTCAGGAGAACAAGACTTTAAAATCAGGTCATTACTCTAAAATGTTTTGTAGAATACAGTCAGGCAAAAAAAGTAAAATACCTTGGAAAGCCATGCAAGAAAAATACATAATAGCTAAAAATCATACATAGTCATGATATATTTAAAGATTCAAAATAATGCAAATATTATTTAAAATCACCTGAAGAAATAACCAGAAGTTTGGAGGTTTTCTATTCTTACTCTGAACTTTGTTTACAAAAACTACTTACTGGAAATCTGGTGAGCTATCCCTGAAATAGCTCCACACTGCAGTGTGAAACAAATGTGGAGCTTTGTCAATTGTTTTGCATTTCCTGAGGTTGTCAGCTTGTGTGAGTTTACTTTTTTACTTTGGCTCCTTCACACCATCTTTTTAAAATGTGCATTACTTATTTAGAACTTTTTAAAAATGCATGTCGCTGAGCTGAAATACTACTCTGAGTTCATAGCTGTGAAAATTTGAACCAGGGGATAAATTCTAAGCCTCAAGTATCTTCAATAATTTGGAGAATTCTAGGCAATCTGGGGACATAAACTGATTAATGTTTAGCTCTACACAATAAACGTGCAGAAAAAGGATTTATTCCTGCTGTGACTACTGTATGTGATATAAGCAGCTTCTGTGATAGTCATAAGTACATAGAGGAGGAAGAGACAAGTGCAGTGAAACTGCATATTTCACTCTTTTTCTCTTTTTTTCACCAAGCTGAGAGCAGAGACCAGATTGTATCTACTTAAAAGGAAATGTGTCAGTGCTGAGACAGGTTATCTAAGCCACCACAGGAAACAACTTCTTCAGATCTGTCTTGAGCGGAGAACAGGTTTAAAACTGCAACTTCTGTTTTTGGTTCCTGCTTGTTTTATATAATACAGAGAGAAATGAAATTTAAGCAGAATTACAGTTATGACACTGTGCAAAACGATGAACAATAGATAGCTAAATTGGTAGGCATTTCAAAAATGAGAATGTAATTCAGGAAAGCACTTAAAATTTTAAAATGCTCCATGCATGTGGCAGTTCAAGAGTGCCGTACAGGAGTCTTCTCTAGTCTACTAAGGTGACTCTGACCCCCATCACCCATCAGGCTTCAAATTAAAACTTTTCTGGTATATAAAATTATATTGTAGTAAATCCCCACCACACCCTGCTATAGCACAGATTAAAAAAGCAGCCTCCTCCTGTGAAAAGGCATAAAATAGTCTTCCCTTCCCATAGCTTGCTGGAAAAGTACAAACACCTAGCCAATCTTAGAACACTCTTCGTTTACTCAGGCTACTGGCCAAGATAGTAAGATAGTAACAAGATGGTACTCAAAGCATTTGTTAAGGAACAAAGGGATTTGAGTCTTCCTCACCCCACGATGATTTTGGTTTTGTAAACATAGTCTAAGTCTCAGTCTTTAGACTGCTCTGCATAAAACTTGTCCTCACAAGTGGAAGCTAAACCACTAGTCTATCAGAAATAGATCCAGCAGAATAATACTTAAGTCGTAAATTAACTGAAATCCAGTTGTGAGTGCTCATTCTGCTATGGTGGCAAATAGGGGCTGTAAAGAGGCAAGAAAGCACTTTGTTCTTTGTAATGATGCTGAATTTTTCTCTAGTAGTTTTTTAAACATACAGGAAAACTATACCTATTTTGTCATGGATGATCTTACTTCTAAACTGTCATTAAAAAGGTGGACATCACCCTTACCGGCTAGCACCCTGGTTTTACGTGGAAAACTAACACCTACCTTGACTGAAAGACACTTCTAAGAACTGTAGGAATCACATCATTTTCAAGCTAAATGGGATAGCCTCCCCAGTGGTAGGCAGGTTTAGAAATCACATGAAATGGATTATTTTCTGGATCTTCGATTTTTAAGCATATAAGTCTTTTTTATCTCTTTGTTTGCATTTTGGCTAGGATGCAATAAGGCGTGCATTATAAATCTCAGACTTGGTATTCCATCTTCTTAATCTTCATTAAATGTAGAAAACTAAGTCAGCACTGGCAAAGTTTGGGTTCCAGAAGTGGATAATTCAGTTTAGCCATTGAACCTCAGATTCAATTCCTCTTTTATTACCTTACTTTTTGCTGAAACCCAGAGGTGCTTACGATTTATTCCCACTGCTTTCAGTACAGCTTTTCACACAAATGGAAGCTGCAGAACCTTCAGCAGAACAATGCTGCATGTTAAGTGACTTAAGTGACTTAAGTTTCCTTGATGAAACTTAAGTTTCCTTGATGAAATCACAGAAAATCTGTTAATTATGTTTGTACCTCTGTCTCACAGTGGAAAACAGATTTTTGGTTTGTGGATTCCAGGTTCCCCAAGGAAAAATTATTTTTATTTAATATTTGAAATGCTGGATTAAAAAATCCCTTTACCTGAAAAGAAGCATAAATATAGTATTTGCATACATATATGAATACTATGTAAAATATAGATAAGTATATTATGTAGTTTTTATCCAGAAGTTTAAACATAGGATTGGATGCAATTTAGATCCTGATATTTAAACTGTAACCCGATATTCCCTAAATTTATGTAGTGCAGATATAAAATTGTCTTTTACAACCAATAGCTGTCAGTGTAATTGTCAGCATTTTCTCGGTAATTAGAAAAATATCTCATTTTAAAATATGTTTTCTCAATAAAAGTATTTTTTGTTTTAGCAAGAATATAAATTCATAAATAATTTCTGGGTTTGTATTTATTTTGTTAAAAGTCATTCATTACTTTTAGTTGACAAAATCACTACATCCTGCAAATGTAAGAAACCATATGTTTTTTATTTCTTTGCCTTGATTTGGTGATGTCATAAATACAACAAAGACAAAGCAAGCGTAATATAATTCTACTTCTTCTCTGTTTGGGAAATCTAATATAAATGTATAACTTTTTATCAATGCCTGCCTGTAACTATAGCAACAATATCGATAATAACAAAAGAAATCCTTAATCGCAGTGATGATTATCTTGTTCATCTTGCTCACCGTTACTTGTGCAATTGTCTTGCTCTTCCACCTCTAGCACATTTCCAGAGTGAATTGACTGCTACTGAAGAGACTTTGAATTGTGACGGCCTATTTCACCTGAGAATTGGAGCAAAGTTACATTAAACCTCATTCTATGGCATTGCACTCTACCATATCCTTTTTTTTCTGGTCATACATATTTACTCATTCCTTTAAGTGATGTTGTTACAGTTTAGTTTAGTTGAAAATCTCCTCAACACACAAAATTATCCTCTCAGCCAGGTTAATGAATTTCCTGTAAGGAATTAGATACACTTATAAAAATAATTATTTTCTACTTGCAAACTACGTATAGTGTTTCTAACTAAACAGAGGAAATTATACTAAGTATAGGTGAGAAATCAAACACATGCGAGCTAAAAATGCAGTAAAATTCTTAGATCATACCCGATGTTTATTATTTAACAAATTTCAAAGGAAAATCAATTTGAAGCTCTCTTCCAAAACCAAGGGCACCACTTGCCCTTCCCAGACTTCCATGTATCTCACATAACCATTTTTTTAGGGACTTTAGGCAAATACATTGCAAAGAATTTTATAAAAAAGGACTGTATTTCAAATACATATAACTTTATTGTTGCTTTACCACTTAGTCAATAAACCACACTAATGTCAGAAGCCAATTTTCATTTTATTTATCACGGTTAGCTAGAAACAGATAACATTTCGAACCTCCTAAAGTCTTTGAGATTGATGAATCCACTTGCTGCAGTTCTTGCCCTTTGGTTGTGGATCTCAATCTTTATAATGTTTTCTGCAATTTTAATTTGCTACAGATTACCTTGGCTCAAAAATGTATTGTCCTGCTATTGTCAATAGGCTTGAAATGGCAGGTTGCACTCAATAGATCGGTTGGGAAGCCTGTTTGATCTTTAGACGTGATTATGAGTTTACTTCACAAATGGCTGTCTTCTACACATATTATTGGGTTCAAAGCTGCAGGGTGCCTTGAGAAATATGAACACATCTTCCTGTGTTTTTTATAAGTAAAAGTAATATTATTTTTATTTAGCTGTGAGTTTGAACCTGTTCTGGCCATTTTATTAGTCAAAAGGCAGAACAAAGGACTGAAAATACGGACTTGTTAAGCATTGAACTTGTGGAAGAAACAAGGAGGAGAAGTACATTACAAAACAGGACTAAAAACTTGGAGAAATAGGGTAACAGATCTAATAAAGGATATATAGGGAACAAAATGACAAGAAGAAATAGAAAAAATACTGCATAACAAGATAATGCAAAATATAATGTGGAAGAGAAATGGTGTCATATATGATGTCACATAACTTGACTTTAGCAAGGAATTTACACTATATCCCATATTATCACCATAGCAAAAAGATGAAGCAGGAACTGGGTAAATGGAAAATCAGATGAGCAGAAAACTGGCTAGACCACCATGCTCAAAGTGTGGTGATCATTACTACAATGTCTAATAAAAGTGTAGCTCACAACTAGTGTGAGCCACCACTAAGACCTTTACTAAACACTTGAATGATGGCATGGCATGCACTCTGAGAAACTTTGCAGACAATATCAAACATGGGAGAGCAGTTTCTATGCTGGAGGGTAGCACTGCTATTCCGATGGACTACAAGAGGCTGGAAAAAGGACTGACAGAAATCTCACGAGTTCAGCAACAGAGGATGAGAAGTCATGCACCTGGGCGGGAATAATCCCATGCACCAGTACAAGCAAGAGACGGACTGCCTATAATGCAACTTTGCAGCAGGGGACATTGAGGCCCCGGCAGATGAGCTGAAACATAAGCCAGCAATACATCCTTGTAGCAAAGATGGTTTCCAACATCTTGGACTGCATTAGTGAGATGGCAGCCTGTGAGCTGACGGAAATGATTTTTTCCTCTGTTTACCACTTTTGAGGCTACATCTGGAGTGTTGCATCTAATTTTGAACTTCCTTGCACAAGAAAAACAATATGTACTGCAGCGCATCCAGCAAGAAGCCACCTTTCTTGGAGTTCAGGGGACTGCAAAACATGAAGTGCGAGGAAAGTCTAAGTGGATTGTTTTTTGTTCGAACTTAAAAAGAGAAAACGGAGTTATTAATGCTAATACCTAACAGCAGAGCTTGGAATGGTGAACTCAGAATCTTCTCTGAGGTGTTCAACGACAGGGTAAAAAGCAATAAAAAACAGTTATAATACAGGATATTCTCACTTGGTGCAGGAAAAAAAATTACCACAAGAATGGTCAAATATTGAAACGATTTCTGAAAGAGGTATGGAATTTCCATCCCTGGTGATAAGCAAACCTTGGCTGACCAAGGCTCTCAACAACTTGATAGAACTGGCCTAGCAGTGGATAAAACAAATCCTAGTAGTGGATATGTGGTGGGTTAACATTGGCCAGCAGTGAGGTACACACCCAGCCTCCCACTCACTCTCCTTCTTCAACAGGACAGAAGGAGAAAATATGACAGACACTTACGGGTCCAGATAAAGACGGGGAGATCACTTACCAATTATCAACATGGGCAAAGCAAACTTGGGAAAACTTATTCATTGCCAGTTAAGATAGATTTGGGTAATGAGAGAAAAAGATAAAAAATAAAACACTTTCCTCTGCACTCTCACCCTCTGTTTTGCAGTCTCATTTTCACTTCTTCCACTCTCACTGTGTCCTGCAGTGGGTCCATTTTGGAGCTGGTCTCTTTCTACTCAAATGTTCAAGGCCAGGCTGGACTGGGCTTTGAGCAACTTAGTCTAGTGGAAGGTGTCCCTGCTCATGGCAGGCTGGTTGGGACAGGATGATCTTCCAAGTAAAATCACTCTATGATTCTATAATTAAGCTACTCTATGATTTTGTGATCTTGTGTTAATTTCAGACAAATGGAAAGATGAAAGAAAGAGAATTACATCCCTTTATGGTACAGGAGGGTGTAAGGGAATATGGACAAGGAGGAGGGAAAGAAAAAAGGAACAGCTGCTCATCAAACTTGTGTCAGTATATATGGGAATTCCATAGTAATCTTCATCATGGATTAACTAGGGGAGTTCCTGTGGATGTGCATGTTTGCATATAATATGTGCAAAACATATGTTTTTAAGAACAAAACACCTACTTTGGAATACTCAGCATTTTGATTTTTACATGGCAGTGTTGATGACTTGTAAAGAAGTCTTCACTAACTTGAAAGTATGGTTTGCAAGACTGTTTAATGCATTGGATAAGTAAATATAGGGCTATTTCATCATGAAATGAGAATTCAATGCAGAAAAATAGGTATGTCTAGATATAAAGATATTATCCTTAATAAAATCAGTGACTTTTTGATGAATTATCAAAATTTTAGTCCATCTATGCCACAGGAAACTGTAACAGCACAAAGTAATTCTTATCATAAACAGAAGTATAATAAGAAAAGAACCCCATAAGCATCATTGCAGAAAAAGTTCTTTTTTGAAATGCCAGTATTGTCTCTTGATCTTTGTAAAAAATAAATGCAATCAATCTAAAGTTTAAGTATCTGTTTCCAGATTACGCAGAAAGTATGGTTTTCATAAAATAGGTAATACCAGTGCTCTTCTTTAGCTTAGCTCTAGTCACTACAATGATTCCCAATTTCAAACTGGCCTCCAGGGAAGTACCTATAGGCCTGTCATCTGGGCTAGGAGTGCAGTCTTCACTTTTGAGAACCATTACTCATGCTTGTCACTCAGGTCTTGAAAAGATACACATCCACATATTGTATGTCACCTACATTCCACACACTGTAAATAATCACCTTATATTTTCCATCTACACAGAAAAAGACAACTATTTGCAGTGCTTCATAAAGTGATTTAGATTGAAACAATGTTCAAATAATCTATGAAGTGCTTAGCTCTTGAAACAAGTTTAAATGAATTCTGTGTAACAATGACATGAATTGTTATATATATTTATTACAAAAGATCATAAACTAAGAAAATTTTATGATGTTGCATTTTATTTTATTGAGGCTGGCCATAACCCATTGAGTTCTGCCATTCAACCAGCCCTCAATCCACCCCACTGTCCACTCACCTAACTCACACTTCCTAAGCTTCCCTATGAGGATGTTCTGGGAGACAGTGTCAAAAGCCTTGCTGAAGTCTAGGTAGACAACATCCATTGCTCCCCTCATCCTCATCCTCCCAGCCGGTCATGCCATCATAAAAGGCTATCAGATTGGTGAAGCATGATTTCCACTTGCTGAATCCATGTTGACTACTCCTGATAACCTGCTTTTCCTTCACTTGATTAGAGATGATCTCCAGAATGAGCTGTTCCATCACATTTCCAGGGATGGAGGTGAGCCTGGTGGGCCTGTAGTTTCCTGGGTCATCCTTCTTGTCTTTTTTGAAGAGTGGAGTGGCATTGGCCTTTCTCCAGTCCTCAGGTACTTCTCCTGTTCTATAGGACCTTTCAAAGACGATGGAGAGAGGCTCAGCAAAGACATCTGCCAGCTCCCTCAGCACTCGTGGGTGCATCCCATTGGGGACCATGGATTTGTGGGTGTCCAGTTTGCTTAAATGATCTCTCACATAGTCCTCCTCCACCCAGGGAAGGTCTTCCTTTCTCCAGGCTTTCTCTCTTAGCTCCAGGGACTGGGATTCCTGAGGGCCAGTCTTAGCAGTGAAGACTGAAGCAAAGCAGGCATTCAGTAACTCCACCTTCTCTGTGTCCTCTTTCACTAGGACACCTACCTCCTTCAGCAGCGGGCCCACATTTTCTCTAGTGTTCTGTTTGCTACTGATGTACTTGAAAAAGTTCTTCTTGTTGTCTTTGACATTCCTTGCCAGATTTAATTCCAGATAGGCCTTAGCCTTCCTTGTTGCTTCCCTGCGTACTCTCGCGATGCTCTTATATTCCTCTTGCTTGATTCTAGTGCAAATGTATACCTTCAAATAAGATTTGAAACCTGAAATAAAAAATCATAATGGACATGAAGACATCTATTCACTGACTTCTTCACTGGTGTGGCCATCATCTAATCTGACTATTTTATCTTTTACTGCTATTTTAATTTTAACTATATTCCCATCCTCTTATGAGGTGACTGGTATTAAAAGTCAATCTTTTTCTTTTAATTGGCATTTAGATGTCATGTACATCAAAACGGTCTTTTCTGATTCAGACCTGTTGGTTTCATTCACCACAGAGAGTCTTCAATACAATACGTGTGCATGCACACATGCACACACACAGATACACACACACAAACTTATTTTCTTATTCCCCATTATCCTCTATCTCTCTTTCTCTCCACACTGAAAAAAAAAGGAGGGTCACTTTTCATGTCTCCTTCAATAAGTTAACTACCTTTTTTGCCTGTCTCACTTTGAGCATTTAACTGTCATAAGGGCAGAGAAGGGGCTTTTCATACATTTTGAAATACTGCATTGAATCTTTGGAGATAGCACTGTCATTTGTTTTCATTTTGCCAGTATGTCACTCTTCAGATTGAAATACATATTAAAGGAAAAGCCTGCTCTCTGAGAAATGCAATGAAACGGAGGAGTTTTCTTGAACTGAATTTTGTCTGAAACACAATATTTTACTACAAATAGTATGATGGATTATAAAATGTATTTTTAAATTCAATACAGTTATGTTGATTATACGATTGTATTTCTGGAGGAGAACACAGGAGACAAGTTGTCTCCTTGTCAAAATTTCAGCTTCATTATATAAGCTTGTCTACATCTTCCGCATATTTCTTCAGAAATAGTAATGTGAAATATTTTATATAAATTAAATAAAAATAAAATATTGTTTCCTCATGTTTATTCTTATGATAGATATTATTGAAAACTTTATTTCCCTGCAATAGCAGAGGCGAGGATAATCAAATATGCTTTTTCTTTGTGGAACCCATTGGTCAAGAATATAGAAAGGCTCGGATATGACTTACAGTTTACCTGCGCATTTGAAGGCAATTGCTGAAATACAATTTATTCTACAGACAGCCTCAATGTCTACATGTTTATTGGTATGCTTCTATCTATTTACAAGTTCCATTATCAAACTCCAGAGAGTCTCACAAAGAACAATTAGAGTGCAGAAATAATCTTCTAGGCTTTAGTTAGAATTAATAAGAATACTATATATTATCTTCACGGGGTTGAAAGCGGAGAAATATTGTCATTTTACTCTTTTTTTGCTGTTGTTGATCCATGGGCCATCAACAGGCCTAAGGCTGTATGATCTCTTAATGGAGAGTAATTTTTACAAAGCATTCTCTACAAAAGTTGACATCAGCTCTGAATCAACATTCACCCATCACTTCATAATAGTTGGAGGTATCACAGAAGCACAGAATGCTTGAGATGGGAATGGACCTCTGGAGGTCATCCTGTCCAAATCCCCTACTCAAGCAGGGCCAGCTAGAGCCAGTTGCAGCTTTTGAAAATCCCCCAAAACGGGGAAATCTACAACCTGTCTGGACAAAAGGCAGACGTCTTGACATTGCTTGTCAAAATGAGTTTGGGTGATATCGTGGTGAGAAGTTTTAAAAAAATATTTTACCTTGTGTTTTTCACTTAGTTCACCATTTTTTTCCCTCCAGTTTGGCTGAATTCTTTTTTGTCCTCATGTGGTGACTAAGTCTAAGTGGTTTTTTATTCTGCAAATTAGAAGGCAAATGCAGAGAAAGGATAATGGTTCTTTATTCCTTTTTTTTTTTGATATTAGGAAGTAAAATAGCCCTTTGTCACTTTAAGCAACAAGCAATTAGCGAAAAAAGGACGTATCTGCCATAAGCACTTTTGTGAAAATATAGCCCTTTATTTTTTCTCCCTAACAAGCAATATTCTCCGTATTTAGATCAAATTATATGATCAAAACCACGTTTTTATCAAGCTCATCTTTAACCAAAAAGAGCAAAACAAAGCATAATATTTCATGAAGCTGCAATCTTCTAAGCTCCACAAAATTGCAAAAAAAACCCAACTCCACAGAACAAAACAACCTGTTTTCCTGAAAAGGCATCATGCCCTATCTTTACTGATGAAAGTAAGCGTTTTTCTTCTCCAAATGGTTTTCAGTGAGCAGTTATAAAAACACTTGTTAATAAACACACTGAATTTCTCAGAATTAGAAAACATGAGTGGACCCAGCCTCAATCCAGCTTATTTAGAAGCATAGTAAGCTATCGACTATCATTTTGCAGCTACACAAGAGGAAAAAAATGTAGATTAAGCTGTAATATCTCTCCTATATAACTCATTTAAATCATTAAGGTAGACCCTTACTAATAAAGGCTGGAGTGTGGCATTATTTCTGTCATTTATAGTTTAGCATGAATATGCATCTTCAGTGTTGGATTAGTACACAGTGAAGAGTTCTTGAGTCTACACCTGCTTCATACCATCCTCGTCGTCGTCGGGAGAAATTCTTAGGGAACAAGGGGCATTTCTAGCTAGAATGCTTAGAAGTCATTAATCAGCTTAAAACTCAACAGCTCAGAAACGTGTTTCTTCAGCTAACATTTGGACACGAGTCAGTTTTACATAAAATTAAGAAAGCCAGTGATGTAGAAGACATTAATTTCTTTTCTCTAGCACTACTAACTACCATAGGACTAGTTAAGTGGATAAGGTAACTTCACTGTATACAACAAGAACAGGCATCTAGTCAGAGTACCTTCTGAAGCAAGGAAATCTAGCATTTACTGCAGAAATGCAAGTTAACTAGTTGTGTGAACATAAACTAAAAGGAAAAACAAAAGCCCTTTCCTATGAATATGGTATAGGAAGTGTTTTATTTCTCGAAATGAATAATCTAAGACACATCTCTACCAAATTTATGTGTTTTTAAGACACCTATTACAGTAATCTGGAAACAAGAGCTTTCTTGTTTGCCTTATATTCCTTATGATCCTCTTTCCCTACAGTCTCATCTTTTCCTGTGTTGACTTAAAGATAAATCCCAGTGGTGCATTGTTTCTTTCTTTTTGCTGACACTGCAAACCAGAATTCAAGAAATAGAGAAGAGGAAAAGTTTTTCTTGTTGTTACTATCATAAAAATATCTAAGTGTGGTGATACATTTTTTTAAGTACTTTGTCCTGCAAGGTTTTGTTTTTTTTTAAATAAGTCCTACAAGGAATATTGATCATGTATTCATCTGATATTCTAACAAGCATCATCTGTCACAGTGCAGTAGTTTCTCAGAAGATAATGATGATAATACTTTTCTAGTTATTGGAAAAGTGTGCCTTTCCAATTCTAAGCAATATACCTGAAGAAGGTATCTAGATGGTACATGTCAACTGAAGAAGTTGATAAAAGATTCCAGAAATCAGTCTTAATCTAACTTTCAATACTTGCTTAGAAGATATTTTACTTTCTTCCATAACACACTACAGATAATCAAAGTTAATTGTAATCAAAAGAGAACATTTGTCAGGGTGAAGAAAGCAAAGGATTGAAATCAGGGTTTGACATGAAATGGAATGAAGTAAACTAATGAAAAATAGATAATGTTAATGAAAATGTCCTTTAGTAATCTGAATAGAAATCTACTGTAGGAATCCCCAATACAGCGTGAAAGGAAAATATTGATTACCAAAAAATAATCAATACATAATAAATCAATTTTGCACCATTTCCAGCAGAAGGGTACCTAGGACATGCTTTCTTATGGTTGCAGGTTATAAAAATTTCTCTCTTAAACTGCTACTTAGTGAAACCTACTGAAAGTGAATACATTCTATATTGGCACAAAATTTGTGACTTGTGTCCTTTGTAATTGGTTAAATTAAATTCTATCATTTACATTTCCTGGATGAAGCTCTCAGAGGATGCATTTTCATGCAAAGATTTAAAATTAGTTGACTAGAATTTTTAACTGTAGGGAATGAATATAAATGTTGGGATAGAAAAGAATGTAAGTGAATTCATTAAAAAGTTAGTCAGATCCTATAGCTAGCATAAAGGTTTGTCTATTAACGTCCCAGCCATGTGTGTGCATGTGTGTGTGTTTGGGGCAGAGGAAACATCAGGGAAAGGACTAAAAAGAGTTAGTAAAAAGCTACTGTGATTGGCTGAAATATATTGACATTTACTGTACCAGAAAATAAGGGAAACATTAAAGCTATTATCTGTCAGTCACTTCTCTGAATAGTTCTAAATTAAGGTTATAGAAAAAGGATCTGTGCAGCTTATTTTTTTAAAGTGAGTTTCACAGAAGCCATAGAAGTGTTTAGAAAGTGCTGCCGTAGAAAGCCTTTTATTTCTTCCCGTCTTGACAGTGAAGTGAGACATTGAGGACTACAGTATTAGTCTAAACATCCCTGTAGGGAAGTGGATAGGAAAGAGAACTTGAGGCTCAGTAATATGGAGCAATTCAGTGTAGAAACATATAATTTAAAAAGTTAATATTTTTTTTCCCTAAAACTTGAAATTTGTAAAGTTCAAACTCATTTTTACAACATAGTTTTCTAAAGAAATAAACAGCTTTACCATCCTGCAAGAAAACGTTCATTCTTTACTGTTGTCTTTCTTTAGAACCCTCTGCCCTCAAGATAATTTCTGCAATTCACTGAAAGAGCAGCTGGAAAAAGTAGAGAGAATGATGGAAATTCAAGCACATATGAAGCTGGTGCCTGTGTGCTTGAAGCAAACTCCTTAAAGATCAGTTATTTAAGCTATCCCATAAACCTTGCTCTAATGGTTACTGTTTCTCAAAGGAGTGACAGCATATTCTGATGGTATCTTTTCACAGCTTAAGTATCCGTCTCTCGCATTTTTTTTTTTTTTTTTTATATATAGCACACTGGTGTTAAA
>Ga0065711_1027736_pt1 | contig 46386 bp, 29 predicted proteins | sample Hoacrofraction12_FD_59098 | JGI IMG/M metagenome (GOLD analysis project Ga0065711, IMG submission 59098) | Hoatzin crop microbial communities from Cojedes, Venezuela - Epithelial fraction 12 v2 (version 2) | ecosystem: Host-associated > Birds > Digestive system > Esophagus > Crop | place... | reverse complement strand
ACAACCTCCCTGGGCAGCCTGTTCCAGTGCTCCGTCACCCTCAGAGGGAAGAAGTTCTTCCTCATGTTCAGACGGAACTTCCTGTGCTTCAGTTTGTGCCCGTTGCCCCTCATCCTGTCGCTGGGCACCACTGAAAAGAGTCTGGCCCCATCCTCCTGACACCCACCCTTGAAATATTTACAGGCATTTATAAGGTCCCCTCTCAGCCTTCCCTTCTTCAGGCTAAACAAGCCCAGCTCCCTCAGCCTTTCCTCATAGGACAGATGCTCCAGTCCCCTAATCATCCTCGTAGCCCTCCTCTGGACTCTCTCCGGTAGCTCCTCATCTTTCTTGAAGTGAGGAGCCCAGAACTGGACACAGTACTCCAGATGGGGCCTCACTAGGGCAGAGTAGAAGGGAAGGAGAACCTCCCTCGAGCTTCTGGCCACACTCCTCCTAATGCACCCCAGGATCCCATTGGCCTTCTTGGCAGCCAGGGCACACTGCTGGCTCATGGTCAACCTGTCACCCACCAGGACACCCAGGATGTGGGTGATGTTACCCCAAGTCCTTGTAGAGCTGTTCTGGTGGCTCAAAGCAGGTTTCAATATAGCCTTGGAGGATTTTTTAAATCCTCCATTGTAGGAACCATCAACTCCTTTTAAAGTCTGTGCTCCATCGATCCCAAGGAGAACTGACCTGTGGTATATTGGATTTAGGAATCCTCCAAGTAGTATAACTTCCCTGTGCTGTTCTCCTTAGATATGCCCGCTGTGCTTAGCAGCATAACACTTTGGCTGTGGTGATATGACCTAGGAAGAGACCCCATGTCTTTGTCCATTTAATAAGTCCATCCAATGATAGGCTCAAAGAGGAGTAGGTGCAAGCCTGTGTGAAAAGAACTGGTTTGGATCGTTGACTTAATTTTTATAACCCACAGATTTGCTAGATGCGGTGTTTGACCATACACCGTACATGTAGCTGACTTGTCCTCCACTTTGTCCTGTCATCATCCATCCTCAGAAATAAACCATCAATGAACAACTCCTGGTGTTTACCAGGACACTTTATCTGTGCTGACGTTAGCTCTAGCTGGCTTGTCTTCCTGTGCCGATGCAAAACAGCTGGAAAACTGCTCCAAGGCAGCAGCTGCCAGTTCCTTCAAATAAGTTGCTCTGAAGTTTTGTCTTTTAACCTGTGGGAAGATCATGGTTTGGGGAGGAGGAAGTCAGGTCAGGTCCTGCTCCCAGCTCTTGCACCTAGCAGATGCTTTCAGGGCAAATGGAGATCCACATTCTCCCTCAGTCCAATGTATGTGGACAACGGCTGTCTAATCAGATATCAGCTGTTCCAGGCACTGGGTGGCCTGCTCCTTCATTCAGACACCAGATGACTTAGTGGTCCTAAACAAAACGCCCTTTAAAAGTTGAAATCACTTTGGTGCGTGTGTTTCATAGAGCTGCAGAAGGAACACAAACAATCGCACAGCATTTTCATGTGCGTGCGCACACGCGTCCCAGTTAAGGTAAACCAATATGAAGTCTTACAGTGTGAAATGGCATGGGAAGAGATTGCAGGAGAGTCTTTCTCAGTGGTTTTTTTCCCAGATCAGAAAGGGAGGTTTGTCCCAAAGATGTGGTGTACAGCTGGCAGGAAATCAGGCAAGACCCCAGGATCTGTGCAAGACGAATGATCTGAGCGGGTAATAAGGTTGTTTCCTCCTGCTTTTATACACAAACAACCTTATTTCAGGAAGTTCTGACCACTTGTCTTTCCTTGTGTTTCAAATTCAGCTCCCAGCAATACAGGTACTAAAAATCAACTAGCCACTTAAAAAACAAAAAACTTATTTAGTCAGGGTATGGTTGTAAATAAAGTGGTAAACTCGACAGCCAGTATAACTGACTTTGTTTCTAACTGCCCTTACAAGCATCCTTCCCGCTGCCTGCCCCAGGGATCCTTGCTGCGGTGCAAGTGATCTCACAACTATTTCCTTCAGTCTGTGGTGGATTTGGTCTACATTTCAACTACATTTCTGTTTTTTGTCCTGGAATCACTAATAGTGAGTCAAAGAATCAGTTCAAATGCGGTGATTTATGTGAGAGTTAAATGCCACTGAAAGGCAGAGTAACTGCTTCTCGGGACTGATTGCCGTTGCGACGTTTGGTGTTTTTCTTAAAAGTCCCAGGGAGAGTTTCATGAGAATCCGGTTACTTTAAATTTAAAATAAACCCCAACAAGTTTATAGGTCCTCAAAAAATTGTGAAGGAAATGTGAAAAGAGAGGCTTTTTAATGGCTTAGAAGCCAAAGAACTGAATCTTTAAGCCAAAACCCTGAATGTTTAGCATTTGAACGAGGATTTAAAACCCATTGCTGGTTTTAAGGTAAAGATTTATGAATGATTGCTTTGGTGATGCTGAACAAAGCCCTGGGCCCTCAGGCTGTATATCCTCTGTACTTGCTTTGGGCCCCAGGAAACATGGTTTTACTGCAGAGTTTAGAGACCGGGAAGGGCTTCATCTCATCTGACTTTGGTGATTAGATAGATGTCTAGGTCTAACATAGATGCCCCCATTGTAGTACTCAACCTGAAACTTTACTGACTGCACCGTACTGCCAGGTGGGAAGAGCTGTTAGAAAAGTGTTCTCATGATGTACAAGAGACAACGGCTTGTAACAACCACATGCCTGCAAGCTAAAGCCCTGTCACAAGGACAGAAAGCAGATATGGTAGGATGCTCAAAGAATAGGGTCAATTGGGCTGTCAAGAGGAAAGTCTTGGGCACAGTGGCTACAAACTTCCAAGGTGGGCACATGGCTCATGGGGACATCCTGGTGGCAAACCATGGCCATAGCAGATGCTAAGCGGGTGTTTTTGGGGTGGCCGTGATCCCGAGGACAGCCTGTGGCAGGGCTTGCAGATGATCTGGGAGACTCACTGCGGGCACTGACAGCAAAACTGCTCTGGGCAACAGGCCCTCGAAACATTGCAAAGCCTTATCCTTTGAGTCAAAGGCAGGAAGGACCAAAGCTGGCAAGGACGGGGAAAGGACAGGCAACTCCAGGCTGGATGCAGTAACGCCAAGGAGCTGAGGCTCCTGAAGAGCTATTTTGTACCTGCTGGGGTGAAAAGGAGTCGTTTGGTTTGCATTGGTGTCATAAAGTAGGCCCCAGGAGGGAGATCCCTGCGTTGAGTCACCTGTTGTGCGATGTGTGTGTACCTCTGGGGCTCATCGGAGGGAAATCTGAGGCACAGCAGCAGATGCTGCCTGGGGCGGGAGTGACGCACCGTCAACACTCCTACACCAGCAGTTAGAGGAGTGCGGTTCTGCAACGGGACTTCTGTGTTTCTTAAACTTAGGCTGCTTGAGTAGCCTCTCTTCTTTGGACGAGGAGCAAGGAGAAGCAGCTCAGCTCAGCTGCAGTCAAGGCCATGCATTTACTGTCTGCCATTAACAGCTTAGAGTAAATGAAAAATTGGTTTTGTAAGTAACACGCTTTATGTTTCCACCCGTCTCATTAAAGAGATATGGCTGTAGAGCATGAAACAGTCCAAGCTAAAGCGGTGAATCCAGCTAACTGTTAGCTGCAGGTCATGTCACCCATATGTTTTGAGTGCTCAGACAGGGTAAAAGGCTGTAACTCTCCAAACTAAAGCATTTCACCGTAATTGATTAATCTTTTGGCACAGACCTTTTTAAGTGCTTTATTCTCTGGGTGCCATTTTTCACATTTTGTCTCCATATTAAAAACTGCAGTGATCCAATCAGCTCTCAGAAACAATGACCTATGACTCATGTAACCATTGACAGACTGTTTTGGAACAACTCACAAAAAGCTGAAATGCATTAAACTATTCAGCTAATACATAAATAGAATACAGGGTCAGTTTGCAAGCTGTTTGTTAATAGACTAAAGGGCTCCCTTCCCACAAAAATAATTTAAAACATGATTTATCCAGCTTCTTTCAGAACAATTCATTCTTTTCAGAGTCTCCTCAATGCAAGTTACAGATGTTAAAGCTAGCCTGGCTATAGCTGTCAAGGACAACCTTTTTGTGCCTTTTGGATCATTTCTGGCTCCTTATATGTTAGCACAAGCCTAGCTGTCTATGGTAACCTGGCCTGCAGATAAAGTTCAAGAGTCTTCTTTAGTCTTTCTATCGGTTCAGCAGTGGAGCCCCCTTGATGTCGAAGTGTTGGGCATTTTCTGTCTGTACAGGATTTTCTTGTGGTTTCCTGGTTCAACAAGCTGATAAAGTAGAGATAAAGTTCTTCACCTAAATAGGCCAAACACTGAGGCTGTGATCAAGAAGCTGGCCGAAGGATTGGATTTGACTGGAAGAGGACTGGGAATTAGTTCTTCAAATCTGTTTATTTTGGAAAACCTTTTGTTGTTCTGAGTAGGTGCCAGGTCTCATTGCAGAAAGCTGGAAATGCTAGCTAACTGCTAAACCCCGTTTTCCCTGCAGTGCAATTAAGAATACAGAGCTATCAAACTGTACAACAGGAGAGGTTAGTGTAGTCCACTAATCTGTTTTCAGTAGTGTCCAATGGCAAAAGCTTACAGAAGTGTGAAAGAATAGAGCAAATAGATAGTAATAAGTCCAGTGCCTGTTTGGAGCTCAGGGTCTTCCTCACCTAGACAAATTACTCGGTTTTCTGATAGCCCTTAATGAAGTTTTTTTCTCTAAGTTTGTACAGGCAGTGCTTAAATCCATGTAACCTCTCAGCATCCATTATGTTCTAGGGTTTCATTAGGGATAGGGTTAACCTTCTTCTATTCATTTTGAACATAACTCCAGATAATTTTAATTGATGCCACGTACTTTTAGTGTACCGTGTGACAGCAAACAGTTGCTCCCCGTTCAACTTCATACCACACAAGATTTTACAGATTGCCACCTTTATTGCCTTGATTGCCTCTTCTTCAGACTAAGCATTTTAGTCTATGCTCAAGACATCTGATCAGTCATATATATCTTTCCTTCTCAAATTGTAATATAGACATTATGTCTCATTACTGGTGCATGTAGCTGAATGTGCCAAAATACATTAGTCTCCGTAAGTCTGAGTTATTGGGACTATCTGATAAATCTGGCTGCCAAATCAAAAACTTACTTGTCAGATTTCTGGATCTGCCCGTAGATCCCAAAGCCTGCAATGCTTCCAGCCTCTCCACCGCAGCACATACTGCGCTGCAGCCTGGGCTAGTTCCCTCGGCACCAGGCTTTTAGTGGTCACACACATTGTGCTGGCACTCTCCTGCTCACTCATTTACCTCTCCTCATTCACTCCGCCGCACATTTTAAGCCAAAACAGGAGCCAGACATGACATTGCACCTGCCTGTCCGTGGTGCACAAATCCTTTTAACCATTGCTGACGCCTCTGCTGCCCTGCCGTGCCCTGGCAGCCGTGGGCTCTGGCAGCACCCCCGACCGTTCGCTGCCAGGACCACCTGTGCAGCAGCAGGCTGGGGGTCCCTCTGTTGTGTTGCCTTGTGGCTCCTCTGGAGTTGTTTCCATGCCGGTGGGAGCCAGTGGGCTGCTGGCAGGCATGGACCGGTGCCAGTGTGTATTCAACGTGCTGATGTGGTTAGGTGCAAGCTGCAGCACACTGCGTAGAGGACAGCTGTGACTGAATGGAGGAATACACACGTGGTGTTACGTCACTGGGTTCAGGTGGGCTTGTGTTGGTACATGGCTGTAATTTTACATATAATTACATGCATTCTTTCTGGTGTTATGAGGCTTCTCTTTCAAAGGTCAGTCATGTTGTCCAGATATGTTTTTCTAACGCTTTAATATTTAGTTACGATATTACAGAACCATGAAGGTATTACTACTGGCTTACCTATCAACATCCATCCTAAATGATCCATATTGTGTAAAGCAATATATTTTAAAATGAAATACAAGTCTAAAAAAAGCAAACAGCTTTTAAAATAAACACATTACCTTTTTGTTTCAAAAGTTAAAATAAGTTACAAAGATTCATTATTTTTCACACATGGTTGTGCTTTAAAAGGCATCAAATGGACAGAGTTGAGTTTCACAGCCAGAAGAAAGTCACTGGCATCCTCTATAAATCAAGCTTTCCTTTCTTTTGCTCTCATGAGCCAGGTGCTCCAAAGAGTTGGCACTAGAAGTCAAATCTTCCCAATGAGGAAAAATAGCAGTGTATAAAAACGTGTAACTTGTAAAAAGAGAGAATAGGTAAAACTTTGTGCCTTTAAAAACATGTCAAACAAGACCGGAGTTCATGCTTTTCTTATGAACTGTAAGCTATGAGCTTCCTGGGATCACAGAGATCACTTTGCAGCTTCTTAGTTGAGACAGAGGGTCTCTGAAAACTTCCTGGAAAGAAAGTAAGAAAAAAAGAAGAGCGTATTTTTGAATGACAGTGGTAAAATTTAATTCGTTAGTGAGGTCATCTGGTCATTGTGAGTGCAGCTGTGCTCACCTCCAACACTCTTAAATTTCGTTGGTGTGAAATCTGCATGCAAAATATAACTTTCTATTTTTCAGCCTATGAGAATGTGCTAGTCACTTACCAATCATAAACGTTACACGTATCCTCAGTCCTAAGAATCTAAGGTAAGACGGGAGAGGTAGGAGTACTAAGTGTGGGTGTTTACAGGGAGAGTGACATCAGAAAGGCATTGAAGGCTACTTATGATTACATCTAAATAAGTTTCATTATACATACTGGTAAAAATACATATATGTTCTGGTTTCAGCTGGGATAGAGTTAATTTTCTTCCCAGTAGCTGCTGTGTTTTTGGTTTAGTAGGAGAATAGTGTTGGTAATACACTGACATTTTCAGTTGTTGCTAAGAAACCAAGGACTTTTTTTGAGTTTCCCATTTTTGGCTAATGAGGAGGTGTGCAGGAGCTGGGAGGGAGCACAGCCAGGCAGCCAGCTCAAGCTGGCCAATGGAAATATTCCATACCATGGAAGTCATGCTCAGAGTCATATTACTCTGTCTTTATCTCAGCCCACGACTTTTACTTTTTGTCCATTCTCCTCCCCATCCCACTGAGGGACGATGGGAGGAGTGAGTGAGCAGCTGTGTGGTCCTAGTTGCCAGGTGCTGGGTTAAACCGTGACAATATATTGAATGAACATTTTTATTCTGTCTGCATATATGTATGTAAAAAACCAACTATCTTATAAAATATATAGAAACTTATATACCCATGACCCCAAACCCTGAAGTCTAAGGGTTATCAATTCTAAGAATCAGAGGTATCCCATCTGGTTTTAGAAGTTAGGAAACGACGCAGTCTAGTAGAGAGGCTATAGTTAATCCTCTGTTTGAGGTAAATCTCTTTCCAAACAAAGTCTGGAAGCAAAAGAAATGGGACACATCTTCCTAATGGGAAGGCTTTAGGACATGCTAGAAAACATGTCTCAGAGCTTGTTTAGATACAGATGATCCTCCTTTGCGTGGGAGGAAGGGGGCAGACTAAATAATGGCTATAGTCACATCCAGGTCTAATTTCTGACTCTATGAGAACAGCAATACTGTGTTGGATACTCTTCCATAAAGTCTGGCTGCTCCTCCCCAAAACTGATAAAACAGTACAGAGAAGGCAACAGATAGGTTACATACAGCTGTAGGAATTTCTGTCATTCTTTGCTATGGTATTACACTAATGGAGAGGTAATGCACCAACACAAGTTGAGTTTTGCTCACCCTCAGTCTAATTAGAGTTAATGTTTGTTTTATTATTCCTTAATACGTGGAGCCAACCTATTTCTTATCATCAGTGTGCATTGATCCTGAAATAACTGAAATGAATTATCCTGCATAATCATCAACAGAACAGACTTGTGTGCCAGCTTTGAAATGAGGATGCAGTGGGCAGTCAGATGAGCAAAGCCTTGGCAACCTAAAATGAATCACGTTTTGATTTCGCTAGTTTTAAGAAGAAACCAGCTATTTATATGTATTTTCTGATTGCTTTTGGTGAAGTGGGAAAACCATTGAATAGGTAGAGAAAGAATTATTTCTTTTTCGAGTCTAATCTAACCTGCAAATCATACTCTCCATAACTTTCTTATACCATCCACGCTATAGAAATCCTCAGCTAAAAACATTGCAGCCATAAACTTATAGAAGTATGAAATAAAAGATCAGCCACTTGCGAGGAATACCTGTGGTGATATTGTTCTCAAGAAATACTTTAAAATCAGTTAAGAACTAATGGAATCAATGGCGACTGAAATGTATCTCGTAGCCAGTCAAAATATTCACTATCATAAGGTGAAATCTGTAGGGATCCAAACCAAATAATTCTTGAAAAAATTAATGACACATATACAGCACTGGCTATATTCTTGCATAAACAAAAGTCTCTTCTCTGAGAAGACACAATTTTCACCTGAAATCCTGGTGTGAACACAAGCTGACTGTAGAGATACAAACCCCATTTTAATGTTGCAAAAATTAACTGAAATTTAAAATTAGCAAAATACACAAATTCGTGGAAACCTGCTATCTACGAGCGGATGTAACCTGGTAGAACTAGGATAGAAGAAGCCACCACAGCAGCCTGGGTCATCAGTTTCAGTGTCATGTTTTGCAGGAAGGTCATAAATTAGGTGTCTATAATTGTGTTACTGTTTTCTGTGGGAAAAGAAAGAAGAGGTGGCTAAGTTGTTAGCTGACAGCATTATGCATAAAGCTATGCTGTGGCCTAAAAATTAATTTCAATCTATTGTTATTGTCTGCACTTATTGTATTGTATGTTATTGTTATAAATCTGCAGCATGGTTTTCTGGAGCTAAGTAGACACAGCGGGATCAAGTTTAATGCTGAACTGTTACCGGGGTGTCATGGAGTGAAGCAACAGCAACTTCTTTATCTGCAAAAGCAATTAGACATGAGTCTCACAAATGAATTGGTTGGTGAGTGGTGCTCACAAGAACACGCTGCTTTCTCTTCACACCTGCCCTGTGTGGCATCTGACAAACAGTAGTGAGCTATTAGCAGTTATTGACATTTGTCAACTCTCTGGTTTTCTAGCAGGAAAACGGAAATGGCAGCAATCATGCCCAATTTAGTTTCTCATGATGTCAGGACTTCGAGGACTCACACACACATCAAGAAGTGCCCAGAAAAGGTTTACAGATGTGCGGAAGGCAGTCAGCTGTGACAGTGATGTTGCCAATGTTGCACATGGATCAACTAACGATTAAGATATCAAAAGCGATCACCGTAGCTTACTGACAGCGAGCTCAATTGTTTGCACCTGTTTCCCCTGCATTACACATGAGTCTGGAATGGATTACCCTGCCTTGTGCTAGACACATTTCACCTTTCCACACCATGATGTACTCCAGCAACATCTCTGCTAAAGATCATGCAACTCACTTTGCCAGAAGGACCAGGAAAAAGAATGAGACAATTTGCTGCCTGTTTTCTCTTTGGTGAAAGATTTCAATTGCTACAGGGATTTAACAAGGACTTACTGGTTTAAACAAGAACTCATTGCTTCTCCTTTGCAAATTTCAGGTACTGACTGAAAGCCATATGGTCAGACATCATCCTGACCACTTAATTCCGGAAACACACCTGGGCTTGGTCTCCCATGCATAAAATTACCTCCTGTTCTTACCACAGTATTTGTAAAGGAACTCTGAATACTTTGTGGTCAGATGTGTAGCACAGGGGAGCTTCTGATCAACCACGTTTGATCAAACTAACTCTGGTATCGGTAGAAGTAAAGATGCAGCAACCCAGATCTTTTCCTCAAGGGGAGCCCAGAGCCGCAGATATTTCAGAGCATCACAGTTTCCCTGGACTTGCCGTCCAGGTTTACCCAAACTAATTAAATCTAAGCTGCCATGAGCATGTCTGGCCATGCTGTCATCTGCCCCCCATCGTGCTATAGGTGCAGGTTTCATATGGAACTGTGGGCAAGCTGCTAGGATCAGGCAGCTGGAAGTCCGCACAGATTTTATGGAGGGAATTATAATGTAGAATCATCAGCCAGGAATTATGGCTGATTTGTCCAGATTTCTTATCAAAAGTACATTGCTAGTAGGGGGCTGGTGAGAAGACTGGGTTTGGTGGTCTAAATTATTAAAACCTTCCAGAAACCAGGAAGAAATCTTCAGAGAAAGCCAGTGTCAATTTAGAAATAGTTTTCTTTGAAAACAGGCTAAATTTGTAAAGAACATTCAGAACAAATAGTGCAGCAGTGTGTCAGGTACCAAATGTCAGGGCTGACATATGCCAGTTAGTAATGTAGCTCTTGCATGAAGACAGGAATGAAAAGACATAAACCAAGCCCAAAGCATCTCAAAATTAATGGATTATAAGTATCACATTATTTTCCTGTGTATCCCCAAAGCAAATATCTTAATGGAGTTTGTAATAATTTCCAATTTTTCTGCTGCATGATGTTGCCACCTGTAACAGACTTGTACATGTTTGCAATTAGTTATTGCTTCATTTTAGGATGTATGATTTACCTGAATGAATGAAAATAAAATTCCAACCTCAGAGCATTTTGGGCTTTGCTTTGTCAATACATTAATCTTACTGTGATTAACACCCACTTCTATTCCATCACTTTACTTTGCAATGTTTTGTCTTCATTTTCCCTGTAAACTAATGCAGATTCTCAGTAAGACATGACAGAACAACATAGGCATGTTCCCAAAATGAGAAAAGTCTGTATATGTATATGGAGAGTAGCCCTGCAGAGAAGGACTTGGGGGTACTGGGGGATGAAAAGCTGGACATGAGCCACCAGTGTGCACTCCCAGCCCAGAAGGCCAACCATATCCTGGGCTGCATCAAAAGCAGCGTGGCCAGCAGGTCGAGGGAGGGGATTCTGCCCCTCTTCTCTGCTCTGGTGATACCCCACCTGGAGTCCTGCGTCAAGCTCTAGAGCCCTCAGCATAGGAAAGATGTGGAGCTGTTGGAGCGGGTCTAGAGAAGGGCCACAAAAATGATAAGAGGGCTGAAACACCTCTCCTATGAGGAAAGGCTGAGAGAGTTGAGGCTGTTCAGCCTGGAGAAGTGAATGCTACGGGGAGATCTTATTGCAGCCTTTCAGTACTTAAATGGGGGCTATAGGAAAGATGGGGAAAATCTTTCTAGCAAGACCTGTTGTGACAGCACAAGGAGCTATGGTTTTAAACTCAGAGAGGGTAGATTTAGACTGTGCATAGGGAAGAAATTTTTTACCATGAAGGTGGTGAAACACTGGAACAGGTTGCCCCGAGACACAGGGCAGGCCCCATCCCTGGAAACAATCAAAGTCAGGTTGGATGGGACTCTGAGCAACCTGATCTAGTTGAAGATGTCCCTGCTCACTGCAGAGGGGTTGGACTAGATGACCTCTAAAGGTCCCTTCCAACCCCAAACATTCTATGATTCTATGTTGGATCATTTGGGCGTTGTGATATATAATAATGTGGTATCTATTTTACTGTATTTTATATATTATTGTAGATATCACACTGTTACTAAAGACTAAAATTATAAATACGTAGAAACTATAGATAATATGCAAGTATTTGGGAATAAACTTAGATATATGGGTAGCCTATTTCAGCCTGTGGGGCTTGTTTCATTGCGTTAATTTTGCAAATAAGCTGAAGGAACTGAATAAACCGATACTTTCAACAGCTCATGGCTAAAATCCAACATTGGATCTGGCATTTTCTGAAGAAGCATTTGAAGTCAGAACTTGATCCTATCAGATGGAAAATTGTAGAACCCACAGGAGAGGGATGGAACATCCAGATGACAGGACACTGAAATGAAAAACAAACTATTCTTTGCCTGTGCTCCTGTGGCTTTGTAGAGCATAAATATCAACACAGGCATTCTTTGAACACGTCGGGAACACCATATCAGCTCTGAAAACACATTAGCTCTTTCTAGACTGGTCTTCATCTCTTGTTAGCCTTGTTTTTGGTTCATCATACATGCTATAAATATCACAGTTAGCAAACACCAGTCTCCATTGCTCTGGCTGGTGTTCACATCATCTTGGCCTCATGGACCAGGCACTGCCCTTGGACTCAGAGGAGCTGGATGCTATTCCTGTCTTTCCTGGAAACTGGCTGATATTTTGTCTCTATAGATCACTGTTTTTCAACCTATAAATTGAAGATAAATCTTATTAGGCTACTACATAAGAGGGGAAGAACTGACAAGAAGCCTTATAAAGGTCTGTGATTACTTCTGACAACATTCACAGAAGCACAGAATGGTTGTGGTTGGAAGTGACCTCTGGAGATGATCTGGTCCAGCCCTCCTGCTCGAGCGGGGCCACCCAGAGCCAGTTGCCCAGGATTGTGCCCAGGCAGCTTTTGGAGATCTCCAAGGACGGAGACTCCACAGCCTCTCTGGGCAAGCTGTGCCAGTGCTTGGTCACCCTCACACTGAAAAAGTGTTTCCTAATGTTCAGAGGGAACCTCCTGTGTTTCAGTTTGTGCCCATTGCCTCTGGTCTTGGCACTGGGCAGCCACCAGAAAGAGCCTGGCTCTGTCCTCTTTTCACCCTCTTTTCAGGTGTTTATGTACATTGATAAGATCCCCCTGACGCTTCCCTTCTCCATGCTGAATAGATCCAGCTTCACACCTCCTCATAGGAGAGATGCTCCAGCCCCTTCATGACTTTTGTGGCCTTGTGCTGGACTCTCTCCAGTAAGTCCGTATCTTCCTTGTACTGGTTAGCCCAGAACTGAAGCCAGCATGCTATAGGAGTCTTACCAGCACTGAGTAGAGACGAAGGGTCACTTCTCTTAACCTGCTGGGAACTTTGCCTAGCGCATCTCAGGAGGCTTTTGGTTGCCTTTTCCATGAGGACATGCTACTGTCTCGTGCTGAATTTGGTGTTCACCAGGATCCCAGGTCCTTTTCTGCAAAGCTGCTTTCCAGCCAGCATGAGCTGGTGCCTGGAACTGTTCCTCCCCAGGGGCAGGACTTTGCACCTCTCCTTGTTGAGCTGCATGAGGTTCCTCTCAGGCCCATTTGCCAGCCTGTTAGGGTTCCTCTGAGTGGTCACATTGGGTTATTAGTTAATTTTTTTGCTTTACTATTTATTGATCTTTTTTTCAGAATGAAACCAAGACTTCTCTTCTGTTCCATATAATTAAAGTTTAAACAAATTAGAAGAAAACTAAAAATTTAGCAATTTTCTTTATGTAACGCTTTATTCAGACATACTTGTCACAGTATTTTCTCAGAAATTATTTCTCAGACAGGAGAGTCATTAAGGTAACCCTCTGTAATCAGTGGAGCACTGAATTTTTTGGGGAATAGAGCAATAGCTAATTAAGGTCAAAACATATTCTGTAGATCATGTTCATAATCTTAACACATGCCTGAGTTTATTTTATTAAAATCATATTCCTTTTTTTTAGATTAGAAATGACCGTGAATTAGAAAGAGGCACCTTAACAGCAGATACCCATTTTACTTGTGTTGTAAGCTGTCTCTGGACTGGAAAGATTTAATTCTGATGTCACATGTGGATCCCAAGTGCAGAAGTCTGCACATGCCATCTTGTGAAATCAGCTACTATGTCTGAGTGAGCAAGAGGTGCTTTACAAGATTCTCTGGCATGTGTGAAAATCATGAAACAGATCAACTTAACTGATTTTCCCTTTACAGCAAGTCATTTGGATAGCTTTCAAATAATACTAATAAGCATTAAATATTCAGCATTTCCCACGATTTTGTTATTGTGTTTATTTCTGTTTAACCTGTAAGATGCTGGCCAGAGCCAAGGCTGTCTGAAAGACAGACGACAGCTGGACTGCAATGGAGACTGCCAAGAAAGTCAACCATGTGTTCAGAGTTTTGGGCTGTTTGTTTCAGGCACACGTGGTTTAAAGCAACCGAGTATGCCACATGGAAAACTGAAGAGTGTTCTCCTCGGTAAAAAAGTCAGAATTACACAAATTAGAAAGCAGCAAAGTAGTATAGGGGCCTTTTTGCATTTCAGTGTTTTATAATAAAATACTTTTTGGGGGTGTACTTTTTCTCATCTGTTTATTTTTGTCTGCATTCAAACAAAGCTTATATTTTAAAGGACATTACAAAGGATCTCATTTAAATATCTTTCAAATCCAAAACAAACTCTTAGCATATAGATGTTTCACAACATCTAACCCTTGGCCCTTAGGAATAAAGTAAGCCAATAGAAGACTTCTACAGGGTTTTCTTTATTTTAAAAAAGTCATTTATATGCAACTGCTGCTGTTCGTTACCTAAAGTCATTATTTCACAAACCTTAGTAAAGTAAGTGGATCATAGAAATGGGACAGACATTAACTGAAGTACATGGTCAGATTACAGAGATAAAGTGACATGTAAGAAGGCCCCAGACTATTGGGCCATAGTTCTAGGAAATATTTCTTTACAATTTAGAAAGATGAACCCACTATTAGTGTATAAAGAATTCCCTTTATGCCATGCCACAGGTAAAACAGAAAGAGAAATGCACTATCCAAGTTGAAGTACATTTATTTTTACGTTAAGTATTAGACTAGAATCTGGGCTGCTAGCTTTCATACAGGCAAAGCTGGTGGCTAAGTCAATGACTTTAGAGAGGTCTAAGGGAGTAAATGCTCGCATGCCAGTCTAGCTAGCTGTCCAAAATTACAACTGTATAAATATTTTTTGAATTGCATATATATATAAAAGATAATGGAAAATGGATGACCCCCCTCACAGAGGAATGCATTGTACAGCAGCAGAGGAAGGAAAACAACATTTTCTTACAGTCAGAGGGGAAGGGAATAATGCAGATCAGACAAGAACAAAAACTTTTTAGGAGCTGATGTTGGCAGTCCAGCAGATCAAAGTGTTTGCAATGCATAAATGTGTATTTGTCCTTTATGTTCAGAAATGACATGTCATTCACTATCATTATTATTAATAATTATCAGAAACAAGATCTTCCTCATTAATTTATTTTTTGAGGTGAAACCGAAGGTACAACACCATGCTAGCAAACTGTTACAGGTCAGCAGTGCGGCTAATAGCTAAAGCATGATCTAACATGATTGTATAAAATCTAGCAGAAAGGGAAAAGAAAACCAAGAAACTGTTACAAATGTCTCATGAGATCTGTGCAAGAGACCCTGGGATTCAAGGGCCACACTTAAATCCTGGGTAAGCTTTTACCTTTCATCACATGAGGTAGGAGGGAGTTCCAGAGTTTAGCTATTTGCTGTGCATGTACACCTATATACCTTTCGTCTGCTTGAAACCTGCCACCTAGTAATTTCATTTGATGCCTCTTAGGCTGAGGTTAGGAAGAGACAACGAGCAGTTGATCTGCCGTGCCACTCTTCGTTTTGCAGACCTCTATCACAGCCTCCCTCAGATGTCTTTTCCAGGCTGAGAAGTCCTCGCTGTTTCCTGCCTGAACACTTTCCTGTCCCTTTGACCATCCCTGTTGTTTTTGTCTGAATCATTTTATGCTCTGCTGTATCCTTTGTGAGAACAGGGACCTGAGTTGCACAACACTGAAGACGTGGGCAGGCTGTCTGTGCAGCTGCGTGATGATGAGCAGACCTTGCTGCCCGTCATCTGTGAGCACATGGAGTGACACCTGTCTTGTACAGAGCCCTGGGAACTTCCAGGGTGACCTTCTTTCTGCCAAAGTGGCTTTTTAGTCCTAGCTCCTGCTTCTATTACTCACTCTTGCTTATGTAAAAGTTTGATCACTCATTCAAAGTACTGTAATATTTTTCTGAGCCATGACTTCCCTTTACAAAGGCTGTGCTCACTCTGGCACCTCTCATCCCAGGACTTTCTGATGCTGGCTGAGCACAGAAAGCGGTAGGTGACACCTCCCGGGAATGTGCCCAGAAGCATCCTGACACAGAGGCAGAATACTTGCAGCTGAAACAGGCACAGCTGGAGATGGGTCTTAGCTCTCCACAGAAGGTAAGATTCGAAAAAAATGTGAAAAGACAATTTTTCCAAAAATGGCTCTTGCCAAATTTACTGTATGAAGACATTTAGTTTATACAAATTGCACTTTAGATATACAGAATTTGAAACACTTACACACATTCGTTTATATGTGCACACTATCTAAAGAATATATGAAAAAAATTCTCAGCCAGGTCTACAAGACCCGTGTGTTAGAAGCAGATGTGGAAATGTAGCCGAAACCATGGTCCTGCAAAATCTATACCTTCCTTTTCAACCCCCAAACCCTTGGACTTTGTTGCCATTTATTTTCTGTAAGTTTTCTAAGATGAGGTCCAGTCTATATGAATGAAGCTTCCTTTGCTGTAGCTGGATATCTGTTTCCTACGCGGGGAACTGAGGCAGAAAAAGAGCAAATGAATGACTGAAGGTCACACAGGCCACGCAGAGCAGCAGGCGTGGAAGAGAGTTCACATTTTCAGGCTCAGGTTAATGCTAAGCACAGGACCGTGCAGCTTCCCCAAGTTAGGGCTAATTTCATCTACAATATCGGTAACAAAGGGGACAAAGACATTTCAAAAGGGTGATTATTTCTCTCCAGTCCTATTCAAACTAGCTTTGTGAGTACAATCTCATGATTGTGAACGTTCACAGTGCTTCACTGCTTCTGAGGAAAAAAATGTTGTTTGCCTCGGGGCTATTTGAGCAGAAAGAGAAATGTCTCACAGAGTTGGGGAACAGTCTATCTTAGTCAAATGAATCACACATATATGGCTATAAGCAGTACAGATGTGTTGTAATCACTGCTTAATAATTGCTTTCAGATCAAATAATGTTCAAGAGATTACCACATCTGTAAGATGCTGTAAGTAAAAGCACAGGACATTTTGTACAGACTGATTTAGAAAAGCAAGCTGTTATTTATAGGGACAGCAACTTGGTGTTTTATTACTGATGCACAGCGAAGCAGAATCCACATTTTAAGTGCAAGAGGAATATAAATCATCTCAGTGCTCTCACGATTGCAATTTTATTAGCTAAGCCTTCCTTCAGCATGGTCTTTGATTTAGAAAGCACCTGTAAAGCTGTTTGTGCCTTTTGTGGGTACTCCCCAATTCCTCCTGGATGTTTATCATTCTGCACGTGTGCTATGAGCATTGTTTGAATTATTTCCCTTGATTATCTGAAAGTGTCTCACCATAGTCCAGAATGAAATTAAGCATCCTGCATGCACTCATTTCTGTGAGACTTTCTGTGAGAGCTTAGAGACTAATCAGCTACAAAAGCATCCACACAATCACCAGAGAATCAGCAGGTTTCAGCTCTGCGGCCATTAGGTTTGGTTTGTTTTAGTTTTCCTTCCCCTGTCTCCCCCTGCTCTTCAGAAACAGGTGGTATTTATCTAAGCAGCCTGCACTGGGCAGCTGACTGATGGTCCCTCCAGCTGGACATCTTCTCTACATTTAGTTCAACCACACCTGCTTCAGATAGCAAACAAGAGGTGTTTTTATCTTCTGTATCTGGAGGAAAAGGGGGGGGGCTATGTGAGATGGGGGTAGAGGAGGATGAAAAATCCTGGACCAATCACACCTCTTTCAGCTGTAGCATTCCGTGATGTTTGCAGAGCCCATCTGGTCTTGTACCAGAGAAAAAAGAGTGAAGTTCAAGGGCTTTTTCTTTTGCTCTGTTACACTACTCTCTTTAACACAGTTATTTCATTATCTCTTACTATCATTTGATCAGATTTATCTTCCATTAAAACTTCCTTTCCCTTGAAGTAGACAGTGACATGAGAATGCATGCCTTTCCAAGCTTTTATTGTTCTGAATTAAGAAATGGTAGAATAGTCTCATGAAAGATTAATGACTTCCCGTAAGCATCTTTGTACCTGAGGACAAGCAATTACAAAAATATGTCCAAAAGAGAACAAGAAAGGATATTAGCCTGTATTGGCTAGGTATTTCCTGGCAGACAGCAAGCTTAGCTTGTTACACTGCCAGCATATTTAGAGTGAAGGCAACTTCTGTCTTGACCCCATGTATCATATTTTGTTTTGTACATTAGTAACAATGTTGTCCTTGCAAGAAAAACTGACACTTTACAGGTATTTTCCTTGATGCTTCATTGTACTTCAGGTCCCATTTATGTGCTAGTACCTGTTTCTGAGAGGTAGCTCTCTGCTCAAAACTAACACTTAAGCACTTGGAACAAAATATATATACTTTCAGATGCTATTTCGTCCTTATTGATTCTTGTTTCCTTTCCTATCTTTTTTTTTTTCCTTGCACGGGGATTTTTCATAAAGTTTGCTTTGGGCTCATAAAGCGAGTGAAGTCAAGAATATTTAAGATTGCCTAAATCTTAAATAGTCTCTAATACTCTAGATACTGAAGTAAATGTTTCTCGTTTGACAGTATTTCTGTCAGAGCCTTTGAGAGAGGTTGGAAACCAAAGCACCTTCTGTTTCTCTAAAAAGAACGCTGGCACTGCAGCATGGACTGATGGCAACTTCTCTGTTTACCCCACTGGTACGTTGCAATTAAATGGATAATCCTGATGACAAAATATTGCGAAGGATCACAGTTAAGTGTATAAAAGCCAGCGGAGGGGAGGCTCTCTACCACATTGTGACCCTGGCACACTATCCCGGGAAGGGCAGTGAGATGCCCATGGGGTCACCTCTGTGACTGCCAGGTAAAGCATCTGGCACGCACAGCCTTTGCCTTGCACCTGGTGGGAGCTGGTGTGCTGTAGAAACTCCTGTAAAATCCCACTGGAGGGTCAGTTTGTGATGATACTGCACCTGCTTCCAAAAGCTGAAGGGTGAATCTACAGCCTGCCTAAAAACGTGGGATTTAACCAGATTTAACTGTGATGCGCTTGGTTTCCCTGTCTAGATCCTCAACACTATGGTTATTTTAGCATAGATGGCTAATCTGTGTAAAATTACTGAATTTCATCGTTTTGCCAGTAAAGCCAGTAAATACGGATTTACTGATTTTGAGAGCTCAGCTGGGAACCTGGGTAAGCGCATTCCTCGGGGAACCACGTTTCGTGAAGTCTGAGATTCTTCAGTGAACTGTACTATAAAATGTCTCCTTTGAAGAAGATGCTATTTCATGCCTGCATATGGGTGTAAAGTCGCCTGTTCTAAATGTATAAGAATACGCTGTTCATGTAGGACCAGTATAGCACAGTCTATTTTGACATTAAAACAGTTTTAGTAGTGAGAGGACCAGATGCGAAGAGGCTGTTACTCACAAGAGAGTAAAGTTTTGTTATGATCATTTTTGCAATGTCAGCATAATAAATCAAGACGAGCAAAAGCAGCGCAAGTAAAAGTGCATTATTCATTTTTATTCAGCTAGATTTCCTTAAGTAAAAACATAACCTGCACTTAACGCACTCTAGAGGAACGAGAAACATTTGTAGTAAAACTACCTTTTGTTTCAACGGAGGAGTTTTTTGTTTCAGCTTATTGCTCTGCAGTTGCACTGCTAAAAGCTGAGACCGAAGGATACTTATCTTTGAAAATACAGCAGGTGCACGGGGATACATCAGGTTCTTAAATCCAAAAGAAGTAACAGCTACTTTGCTATGGTCACAAGGGGATACTTATCAAGAACTTCTTAGGAGACTTTCTTCTGACCTGACCTGTGAAGGCTATATTGGATGGGCTCACTGCAACTTAAAAAAAAAAAAGAAAGAAAACACCATAAATCTTTTTTTACAAGTAAGTGACACCTTAATTTACACTATTAAACACGCATAAAGCAGAAGAACTGGGTTAACCAGAGGGACTATTGTACACTGCAAAAAGTGACAGACCCAATTGAGGCAAAAAGAATGAATGACAATGAAATTAAAATAATGAGGAAAGGGGGGGAACAGTCCTTTTAAACACTGAAATATGTGAAAATCAAACCACGATTTTGACCCTACTTATGGACCAATTATTTTGACCAATAATAATTCCTACATAGAATGGCCTAATAAAAACCTGCTGTTGTTCCTAGATGGGTTAGCCACTTTTCCCACCGCCAGTTTTCCACAATGAAATTATGTAAATAGGAACTTTTTTCTTTAGAGTGAGATCATGCAGTCATCGCCCACAAGTGTCAGCACAGTAAGGCAGACATGCAGGAGACTGCAAAATTCAGAGCGCTGAGCAGAGGATGGCATAGTCAAGGCAGAAGCAACCCGTGCAGACATACGTTCAGGTGGGAGAGCAATTGCAGGATGTGGGACTTTCGCTGGCTTAGAGAATACACTATGCAACAGCGTATTGACTTCAGCATGCTGGATTTGCACTTGATGGTCTCCAAACTTAACTTGATGGTGTGTGAAATATCCTGAGAGCTCATGGAGTGGCAGCTGCCCCAAAAGAGTGGGAGTGCTGCTGAAAGAAATTCCTACTTCTCTAACATCCTGTCATGTCTTTGTAAAATACGAATGGACTGAGTTCCCACTAATCCTAATTTCTGAAGCAAAAAAGCAAACGTTACTAAATGTTTTGGAAGGTGAAGGTTCCAGTTTTCAGGACTCTTGAGAAAAGTGACGGATTATGTGTTCTTATTGAATGCTTTTCTTTTTATCTTGTATTATTGCTTTCTGTTCTATTCTCAACTCCAGATAACTCGCTTTTTGTATTTTGTCTGGCAGTATCAAATCTGATTTGTTTACTGCTTCATATTCCTCACTGCATTTATCATGATTTTCACAACTGTTTATTTTTTTTTTCTTTTTTTTTAGTATCTGTTACAGACAGGAGTAACTCTACGCCAAATTAATCATCTTCCTCCTAAGTTCAAATCTGGTTGCCTGAAGAATTAAAATGTTACTGGATAGGATAGTTTTCCATGCAGCTTTTGGTGTATCAAAAACCTTCTGTGGAAGTGAACGCAGAAGTGAACAGCAGTACACACAGAAAACACAAGGAACTGCTCTTCTTTATGTGAGATCATTCCAAGAAAACTGCGACAAGCCTGAGCCAGTTATTGTCTTACCCATTTTGATGTCAGGTGAAAGGGAGGTTAGCATGAACAAAAATACATTAAAAATGTGGCTGTTTAAAGTTATTGTTTGCAGAGAAAGCAGGAAAATGTCTTCAGTTTCTAATTTCTACATGCATCGTTCCTGCCGTGGAAGCGTGGCACGCTCCAGCCAGCAGCCCCGAGTGACTGAAATACTCATATTGAGCCTGGTCTGACTGCATGTAGGTCTTTCAACAATGGGATTTAACATTCTGACCTAACATTTAATGTATTAATCCTAATTTTATGCTGATACTAAGACTCTCTACTGTATTGAATCCACCTAGGTTAATTCCGAATTACGTCTCTCCCACCCACTATCAATAGGTCCACTGTTTTGTTCCCCAAACTGACCACCCACTTTTATGAGAATCTGCAGCGAATTAGAAAATCTGTCATTGCTGGAGGAGCCGGACAGCTAGGATACGGCCTGTCATTCCTTCCATACAATACACACCCTTTGTCTGCTATCTCTTAAACTAACCTGACATAACTTAGCCTCCCGGTCAATGGTATCTTTATTCTCTCCCAAGGAATGCTTCGTTCACCAGCGTTATTAAGAAATTTCTGGACAATGTTTAGTGGCTGCGCAATCATCCAAGGTTCTATTAAAAAGCCATCTGGGTAATTAATAGCACATTTGTTCTCAGCCTCCTCCCAATTTGTCCATTAGTGGAATAAAAGCACAGGACAAAGGGTAATGCGGTTCAGTTATATTTTACAAGAATTCTTCAGGAAGTTGAAAACACATGATAGTTTTCCAAAGATACATATGTTTATGGGCACTCTACGAGAGCGGCAAAACTGCACAAGCCAGGGGCTCTTAATCAGGCTTCTCCCCTGTCGATGGAGGACTGACTATTAACTGCGTGCTGCCTCGCGTTGATGCTCTCCAGCCTGAGATGGGGAGGCTGTGTGAATGGTCGCCTTCATCCCAATTCAATTACAGCTGATAAAACTGGTTCCAAGATCCACGTCAGGGCACCACATCAAAAAAGGCACGCATGACTTTTATACTCTTTCACCTGATATTTGAAGGCTTTTCCGAGGTTTCTTTTTAATGTCTCCTCTTGAAAGCGGGATTACAGCCTCAGGCCACACTCTCTGAGGTTGTTTTATTCTTTTCCTTTCTTTTGCTCTTTCTTTGCCTTCTCCCTTGAAAGCACACGAAGAAGAAACACTTCAGGATTTCAGAAGTTTGTTGTTAAAATTAAGAAATACTCCACTTGCGCTTGGAGTTTTAGTCTTTGTATTCTTTTTTTGACTCCTACAAGGAAGATAGTTGCTATTATTTTGTGCCTGTTGGAGTAGAGAAAAGCCAAGTCTGCATCTTTTAAACTGCTGTGAAATGAACTATGGCTAAATAGCTACGCTTCAGCAGCAGGGATCTCTCTTGTACCTCAGACAATTAAAACTAGTGTTTGTGTGTACACAGTTATAACCGGGTATAGGGCCAGAGCTGGTGTAAATTCAGTGATGAGCTCAATAGGACTGTGATGATTTACACCATGAGTGGATCTGGCCTCTTGAGAAAATGAGCCTAAAATTCGTCAGCCGGTCAGATTTTTCATATATATTATGTGGATAAAAAGATGGATTGTGGATGAAGCATGATTTTTCATTAAAAAACATCTGCTTTCTGTGGAAATTTTTGTTTCTTGGGGTAAAAAAAAGAAATTTCTGAAAACCAAGACTAATTTATTTGCCTATATTGCCTCAGAGACTCAGGGGGATTATATATCTGTTGTTTTATTTGTCTTAGTGGGCTACTCACTGCAGGGAAAAATGCAACTCCCAAATCAAGCATGATATGACATTGTCATGGTTCACCATCTCATGGAGATCGCAGCACAGATTCAGAGAGCCTGTCTAGACAGCACGTTGTGTTCATGTGTACATGCAGTCCGGCACACAGAGCACTGTGACAGTGTTTTGGAAGCCACCGACCTCCACTTTTCTTGATTTTTATTTTAATTTCCTTGATGTGAGGGCGCTGGTTTTTAGCTGATTCCCTTGTAGATACAACCACTCAGTGTCATTTGAGCTTTCTTGGATCGTGCTTTCGTTTCTTACCAGTCCTTAGCTTTCCACACTGATGGCAACTGTCCTTTGTCTTGTATCTTAGCAGATAATTATGGATCAATAACAAGCAGTGTGTGAAATTACCATTTTCAACGTGTCTGGTGAACTGTTGCAGTTAATGGGACTTCCACTCAGGTGACAAGGAGCCATTCTTTATAATTCTTTTCTCCAAAGAGAAAACAGAGCTTTTTATTAATATAATTTTGTTTGCAAAACAATTTTTCATTGAAAAATGGGAAAACTTTACTGTTTCCTATTCCTCTCTGGTCTATGAGATAAAAAACTAAGTCCCATCGACAGCTTTTTCCCACCTTTGTGGAGATTGTTGGGGTTTCAGCCTGGATTTCAGCCAAAGCAAAGAGATGGTAGAGCACAGAAGCAACATAACACACACACAGTGGGTTTTTAATTTACTTTGCACTCCAAAGCTTCCCCCCCACTTGTGTGAAGGAGCGCTTTCCACAGCAGTATAAATATTTGTTGACACTTCACAGCCTCAAGTGCCTGTAAGACTGTTGCATTTATGAAGTGCTCTGTAAATACTCCAAGGACTTAAGGTCAGTATGTCTAACTGTGCAGCACCCATATTTAAATTTTGTTTGCACGCTGTAGTCCTGCTGACTTAAGTAGTGCTCTCAGTAAAGGTCACCAAAGCCCTTCAGGTTTTTCATTCTTAGAGTAATCTCATTAAAATTAACAATGTGCTTGTAATTCCGCAGATTCCGATGGACCTGCAGCTGCCTTGCTCTTGCCACACCCGCCAGCAGGCTTGCCAGTCTTTTTTGGTGTGGCATGGCTTCTCCTGCACAAAATGTTCCTTTGTGTCTCAGTTCTGTACATCACACTGATATATTCCTGAGTGCCGTACCGGGCAGCAGTGCCTCTCTGGGTAATATTTCTCTTGCATGGGGCCTAGAAAGCTTAGCAACTCACCCCACACGTGGCCCTGGGAACTCGAGCATGTTTTGTGACTTCCTTGTGTGAGCACAGTAATCAGGCAGCACGTACATGCTTCTTCATACATCCTGCATGAAAAGGGGCAGGAAGACCACGTGGAGGAAGAAAGGACAATGGTACCAATGAGTTGGGTTAAAAGTCTAAAATTGCTCAGGTGGAAAGCACATGTGGTAGAAAAAAGGTTCAGAAAGATTTCCACCACAGTCCGTCAGCTCACAGCTTCCACGGATCCCAGCCACCACGTTCACAACCTCGGGACCCTTCTGGGCAGTCCCTCCAGAGCTGCCAGTGACGCTCGGTCATCAGTTGCACATGCCCCTCTTTATGTCTAAGTTAGCCTGTATGGGAGAAGCATATAATCTTAGAATAATATTTAGGTCTATGTTCACGTATGCTATTGGTGTAAAAATCCCCTGAATCTCTGAATCCTGCAGTGATGCTGGTTGTACCTGGTGCTTACACAGAATGACTGAGCCTGTTTTGTCCGAAGTTTTACGTGCTATTATTTTTGTTCACACTTTCCCTTTGGATTTTGCTTCTTCACTGGCTCTCATATGAATGCTTCCCTCCAAGAGATTTACAGAAGTGTTTTGTCATAGGGCTCAACTGAATTGCAAAAAATAATTTTAAGACCTGTTTTAGACCCTTGTGCGAAGTGTGCTGGTAATTAAATGCTGGATAACTTCCCCAGCTTGCTCTACAAGCTCAGACAGCAGACTTTTTAGAGCAACCAGAATTCCTCTGGGTCAGAGGCTGTGTTTCAGTGAGGAGAGCTGGACATTTTTTGTATGTTTTGGCTGAGCTGCCTTGAAGAAATTGGCTCGCTTGCACCTGAGGTTTTTAACTGAACTCAGGAACTTTTGATTGCATGGTTGCATTAGGTACAAGGCAAAAATGACTGATTTTGCAGGTCATAGCAGGCATTTTTCATTCATTGTCTGCTGTATTTTAGTTTCACCATCCTTTTTCACAACAATATAGAATTTTGTGTTTGTTTTTGTTTGTGAGACTGTGTGTGCACTGAAAGAAGACTGGCTGACCCTAAACTACTTCCATAGGATATTTTTGTCCCATTGACTTTCTGACAAATGAAGGGTGCCTTCTATAAAACTTAAAAGCAGTGCAAGCTGAACTGTTTCTGACCCGTACTTGACCTATTCAGCTTCATCTGCTCCTGACAGACTTTTCAACAGTGAGCTCACAAAACTCTCTTTTTTGCATTACTTTTGGATAAATCCAGGAGGCTATTTTTCTTCTTCACTGTTTTAGTTTCATTGAGGTTTGCATATCACTATTTCTGCTTGCTTTTTACTCCTCAGTTTCAGCTTGTAAGAAAAGCACTTTATTTACTACTGGTAGTGGAATGCATTTCCAAATGATGTGACTGTGCTGAGAGCTTTCTGCACATGGAAGAACAGGAAAATTTAGGAAGAAGCTTTCCAAACACTTAATTGAAATGTATATTCTAGCTGAATATATGCAAAGAAATCTGCATATGGCAAGCTTAAAATACTCCCTGGGGCTCTCTGTCATGTGTTAGAGGTGGTCGAACTGAAAAGGAAAAAAATCCCACAATTTCCTCTCTTCTGCTTTTCTCCTTATATCTCTCAAAACAAAGTGTTCTGTAGTCAACATAATTGCATTTTAAGTAGTTTCAGTTTTAGTATTTTGAGTCCAGTTTTCTGCCATATGAAGTATATCCTGTGAGGTGTTGAATATATACTGAAAGCAGTAGGAATAGGATATAAACAGTAAGCATTTCCTGGAAAGCTTTCCAGTGACAGAGGACGTAGAAGTAATGTTAAAGTCTTTTTTCTTCACTGTCTTGTTTACTGAAAAAGAACCATGAAGAGATGATTAAAAAAAGAACCATGATGAGATGATTAAGCTACTATTTTGGTTTGCTTTCCATTGATTTTAAGTTTATGGGATGAGTAATAATTTGTTTTTCTCAATAAGCTGTGTCTTTTATGTAGAAAAATATGAATAGAAATTTATTTGTTTTCTTCTTTATACAGGTAATTAGAAATTAGGCCAAAGAGATTGTATGGAGTGACTGAAGGAAATCCTGTACTCTTCAGAACACTTTTATCTGCACAACAAGATAGCAGCAAAAATCACCATGCTGTACCAGACCACTGTAGTAACTTCTTCCAATGATTAAAGACAAAAATCTGTTCTATAGAAATCAACATGCTTTGTCCCTGTTAAGATAAGCTCATTAGAACACCCAGAATAGAAACATATGGACTACATTCAAACAAACAGATTATGGACTAAATTAACCTGATAGATCTACATTGCCTTGATCTATACTCATGAACTTCGGTGTCTGAATGTGACACACAAAGAATTCAAGTGGTCTATGCATTCACTGCCTCAAAGAATTTCACCTGTATTGATGAAGTCCATTGCCCTATAGTTCCTGCTAGTGTTTTACAGGCTTTTGCTACTCTCTGTGGAAGAGGTGGTCTCATCACAGGCATTGAAATGATGTCAGAGTAGCATTTCTAAAGAATTCCATACAAAGGAGAGAGGAAAAAGGAAGGCTGATGCCTGCCTTACTATTCTTTTGTGCTGTCTGAGACAGTAAATCATGTACTACTGTGTCCTGAAGCCTCTGTCCAGAGAAAGGCTGTGAATCCATTCTAGTTGCAGGGACAATTTTTTTTCCTTAGGATAAATGGTAGATTTGGTAACATATTTTTCTCATTTATCTTCAGCAGTTTTCCTGGGGATATAATATCTCTCTTACAAACTGATTCTAGAGCTACCAGTGCAATGAATATTATACTAGAACACAGCATAAGCACACTCATCATCCCTGATGTCATCAGTCAGGTCTCAATGGGCATAGTGTGGGATTTTCAGTTGTGTGTGGAAACAGAGGATATTACAGCTATGTCCTGTTCACAGGCCACAGCTTAGCATTTTTTTCCTATGTTCCATAAAGATGTTGGCAGAAGAGGAAGGAGTACAGGAAGACCTGTATTTCTGGATTCTGAGATGACAACTGAGTTAGATTTGTAAATAGCAAGCAGATGATTATGAAGAAATTTTTGTTGACTGATAATGAAAGCCAGCTGAGAAGTGCAAAGATTAAATAATAATGTGTCTGGAAGTCATACATCGTAATTAATCTTCTTGTCCTGTTTATTCAGACACCTGCTACTGAAAGGCCTTTGCCAGAATGTAGTAATCAAGAGGGGGACATAGCTAATTCCCCATATCCCTCCAGATTGATTTTCTGATTAAAAGTTTACATTTTCAACCTGACCTCTTCTTGGGCCAGGTCATTAAAAACACTTTACATCACTAGTTAATTCTGGTTTACAATGCAATACAGTTTATAATGTCACTGGTTCCATTGTTAAAAAATCAAGTCTGTTATACCCAAACCAGTTATATAGAAAAGCGTTAAAAAATATTCAGATGTTTTTCTGGTTTTGAGCTTTCCTATGTTGTCTTATCCTTGATTTTGTTTTTCTAAGTCTGAAAAATTCAGATTTGAGTGCATATATCAGAACACGTGCCTCCCATTTGGCTGTTTGTTGCAGACTTCATTTTCCTACCCTAACACACTGGGATGAGATACGCTTCTGCCATACCCTGCCTTTATCTTCCTCTGCTTCTCTTCTCACCCTTCCTTGCCATCATCTCAGTATCCTGCTCCCACCTGATATCTGTTTGACCCAGCCCACCCTCTTCCTTGCACAACCTCCTAGCCTCTCTCACAGTTTGCCTTTGCAGTGTGTCCCTGGTCCTTGGGAATTCCCCTAGCTGTATCCTTGCATCCCTTTCTGCAATTTCCCTGCTCTAAGCAGTTTTGTACCTCGTATATTTGTTTATATTTGTATATATTGATATTTGTTACATTAACAAATTCAAGATACTTCCAAAAAACAAAATAATCCTTTTCCTGTTGCTGTAAATGTGAGGTCACAGCTCTAGGTGTGATTTTAATGATTTTCAGTTTCTCTCTTGCCTCTCAGGACTCTTATTGGCTCAAAGGTATAAAATGGATGAAACACGGCTTCTGTGTGAGTGACATTCATGCCTTCTGCCACGGTTTCTAATTATTTCAGATGAATTGTCATAGGACAAACTACTTACACACCCAGAAAAATCCAAGAATCAGAATTTTGTTCCTATCCATATCACTGCCATGGAAAAAGTTGCCTGACTGGGAAGTCTGCAGTCCAATTCAGGTGTGCGCTTCACTGAAGCAACTTGATTCCCAGAGTTCCGTATGTCTTGTTGGAAAATGGTAAATGCTTGATTACATTTGGTTTAGTAGCTTGGAGCTCTCATGCAACCATTTCTTCACATGTTCCTCCGTTTCTTTACCAGAAAGTATCCTGGAGGTTGAGCTGCTCTTTTCCTCATTCCTCCTTTAACTCGTGATGTGCTGGAGTATACATAGCTTTTCTAGCAATGCAGGTGGCAGATTTAGTGCTGGTGCAAATCAGGAACCTCTGGCAGAACTATGCTTTCTGATCTACCATAAAATCCTTCCTGAAAACGATTGCCTTGAGAGGAACAAAACAGGAATAAGTAATCTGAAAGATACATTTTCCATTGGGTTCCTCATAGTCTAGATATTGTCATACAGTTCCTTCAAAGTATATCTGTTTCCACAGATCTGTTTGGAAAGGCAGAGGAAAAGGATGGGTGAGGTTAAATGCTAGGATATTTCAAGAGGTGTGATTATAGTTCTGGATGCTAGTCTTGTGCATAAAGTTTCCCTAAATATTTTGTACAAGCTTTGTATAAACCACTCAAAGAAAAAGTAAGTTGGATCTTGGGAAATGAACTGCAACAGATAGTCACAGCTCTGTGTATGTGCTATTATAACAGAAGTTTCAAAGAAAAAAGCATGACTGCCGCCAGGAAAGTAAAAGGATACTTTGCATATCTGAGCAAGTTTATTTTCTGCAGCTAAAGGGATTCAGAAGACCTGTAATAGCTAGAATATGGAATTGAGTAGTCTTGATATGAAAGAAATTATAAATCTTGGAGTAGAAATCCTTATTTTCTTCTGTGTCCTGAAAAATATACCTGCTTGAAGCATCAACATGGATTACCATCATATCTTGGACTGCCTTAACATAGCTCATTAACGGAACATAAATCACAGAAGTACTGTCTCTGGTTGTGTGTATCACTGCTGTTCAGCCAGAAAGATTTCACTGGACTACATGGACAATTTATGTGTGACATTCTGGAGAATTATGAATCAGCCAAGCTTAACCTTAGGGCCCCAGGAAGATATAGAAACACTCTCTTACACAAAACAAAATTGTAAGCAATAAAATAATGAGAAACATTAATTAAAAGATAATAAATAATAAAATGATGAGAAGCAGTCAGAACAGATTGCCAAAAGCAGACTGAGCCAAAGCTAACTCCAAATCTAACTTTCTTGCTTGCTGAATAATTAGTGTGATGGATAGGCAGGAAAAAATAATAGTGACATATTTTGCCTCTAGGAAAGTTTTAGAAAATACAATCTCCATGTGCCATATTTATAAAGAACAGGAAAATAGTATTTTGGCTATCCTAGGACAAAGCTAGGTCAAGAATAAAGATGGAAGTGCTTCAAAGCGTGTAGCCAAACAGTAGTTATATCTGATTTTCTGTTATGTATATAAGTAGGACTCTGCAAGGATGTCTGTAGCCAGTATCATTCAGCACCTTCAGTATAGCCTTGGCTGGTAGATTAGAGAACATGTTCACAAAATACACAGATAGATTAAGTCTGTGAAGAGCTACTAGCAGACTAGAATAAAGGATCAGCATTTTAAATCAAAAGTTGAGAAATTCAGAGATCACTTAACTGGATTAATTGAATTCAATAGAGAAAAATGCAAAGAAAAGAAAAAAGAAAACCTCTTAAAGTTGCAGAATAAATGGTTGCAGTAGTAATAAACAAGTAAACAAAATAAGAGCCAAAGGGAAGTGTGATTCTTGTTTTTAGTGTTAAAAAACATTCTAGCTAGAACTCAAGAAAAAATATTTTATTTGTCTTTTATTAAGCTTTATCTGGATGTCATGGTTTAACCCCAGCTGGCAACTAAGAACCAGCCAGCCATTTTTGCTCAGCTCCCCCCTTTTTCCCTGTGGGATGGGAAGGAGAATGGGAAAAAGTAAAAACTTGTGGGTTGAGGTAAAGGCAGTTTAACAGGAAGGTAAGGGAAGATATAACAATAATAATAATAATAATAATAATAATAATATACACAAAACAGGTGATGCATAAATGCAATTGCTCACCACCTGATGAACAATAGCCAGACCATCCCCAAGCAGTGATCACTGCCCCCCAGCCAACTCTCCCCACTTATAAGCAGAGCATGATGTCATATGGTATGGAATATCCCTCTGGCCAGTTTGGGTCAGCTGTCCCAGCTGTGTCCCCTCCCCGCTTCCCGTGCACCTTGAAGGCCAGGCCAGCGTGAGAAGCTGAAGAGTTCTAGACTGCTTAGCAACAACTAAAAACATCAGTATGTTATCAACGTTATTTACACCCCAAATCAAAACCATAGCACTACACCAGCTACCAGAAAGAAAATTAACTCTATCCCAGCTGAAACCAGGACAGTGGACTAATGTTTCCATATACCTCCTTTCAAAAAAGGCGCAGATCAATTAGAGACAGTCCAAAATGACGATAGCAAAAGAGCTTTGTAAAACATAGACCACAAGAGACATTAAGTTAGCAAGTAAAGATGCACCTGGGAGATATGAAAAGATTAACTACATCTATGGAAGCCAAAGTGTCACCTGCCAGGAACGGTCTGGATGTAAACTTGAATCTGTCTTAGAGTAGAGGTTGGCCTAGAAGATATTTTGCGGCCCCTCCATTTCTGTGTTAGGCAGTTATAGAGATGGACTCAGTTCAGTTTAAAGCGGCATTTCTCATGTTTTCCTTCTTCATGCTTTCTGAGCTGACGATTCAGGAAGCTGGGGCAGGTCCAGGCATGCATTAGAGTTAATGGATGTTTACACAAGGAGCAATGTCTTTGCACTCGAGGTATTCACAAACAGATGAAATCAGAAAAAGGGCCTCAGAGGTGCTAAGGGAATTTGGATGCGTGCCTGTGTCTTGTAGAAGCAGCCAGACCTTCCCTAACAAACCAAAGCCATAAGCTAGGGCCACTATTTAGCCATGTACCAGTCCATTAAGTGCTGAAAGTGCTAATTTGCCCGCTCTGCTGCGGGTGTGAGCACACTCTCAGGGCATGAGAACATCGTTCTCAGTGAGCGGCCTGGCGCACAGAGAGTCTAGCAGTAGGTCAAGTCATTGCAAGACTTGCCTTTACTCCTGTGGAGTTACGAAGGGATGGACTGAGATGTCTGCTTACAGTTTCTGCAGATGTTGGAAACACGGCTGCTGTTTAGATGTGTGGGCACTGTGGTATGGGCTGCCGGATGGCTGGACAAGTCGTGGGCAACATGAAGTTAGTTTGGTCAGAAGTTCCCATGAGGTGAGTTGACAGGAACTGCAGAAGCGTGCAAATTGCAGCATTTCCAGCGTGTTGCTGGGTTGCTGTTTCTCTGTGCTCATGTGTATGGACCTCTAGGACAATGAACCTGTATTTTTTTGAGGATGAAGGAAGGTAATTGTTGGACACTGGGTCTGACATTTGACTTCGAGTCCTCAGGGCAGTCTTGGGAGAAACTTTTCTGAATTATAGGTTAAGTAATGAAGACCATGTAACTCCTTAATACCTCATTTGTGATGGTGGGGAACACAGGGTAAATAACAAAAGAAACACAGAACTGTGACCTGATGCTTAAACTGATCTCTGCGTCTGTTGTCACTGCATATCTTGATGGATGGACAAAAGCAGTCTTGTCCAGTTTGGTTCTGATAAAGGAAGTACACAATATAGCATTTGTGTGGCTGTAGGAAAACTAGGTTTTGATTTCTGATTTTAGTTATTTTGATACCTTTTTTTTTAAATTAAAAAAACCAACAGGAACAACCAAAAAGACACACATGTCACGTTTTATTTTAATTCTGATAATGTCTTTTTCAGTGATGTTAGTCATTTCAGTAATGAGGAAAATACTCACCAGTACTCTTTAGATCACGATTCAGACCAAAGTATTAATTGCACAATTGATTACCTGAGAATGCACATTCATTTTTAAGCAAAATAGTGCACTTCCCCTCTACTTTACTCAGAGTGTAACGTAACAAAAAGTATGCAAAAAAAGTTTGATTGTGGTGGCTATTTGTCACTCAACTCATTTTGATTAAAAAATGAAAATTGCAATGTCACTTTGTTAACTTGCAGCTTGTGCTTGGATAACCTAATGCCACCTACCTCTGTGATCTTGCTGTATTCAGGTGCCACTCCAGAGTACAAACAGGATAGATCAGGTCTTTTGCAATATCTTAAAGGGTTTCTGTCCCTTAAACTGTATTCCTTTCTTTTTTTCGTGCTGAAGTCCCAGGCAGCCAGAAATCGCTGCTCAGTGCAGGCGTATCTGGCTCGCTCTCACCCTGCTGTCTGCATGTCTCTGGCACAACCCCCTCCCTCCCACACACAGTCCCTCCATACTCAACAGTGAACGCAAAGCCTCTAGTATGAAAAATCCCAACACTTTAAAAGCTTTAAAAACTACCATGCACCCTGAAAGAGGTCAGTGCTCACTGAGAGTTTTCTCAGTGCACCAGGCTGTCCTTACTGGAAAGGAATTTGTTCAATGACGTTATCAGTGAAGATCATTTCCTAGGATATTTCCTCAGAGCTGCACCCGTTCCCAGAGAAATACAAACTCCCTTTCCCGTGCATAATCCTGACTAGTCTCTGCCAATCTTATGGGCAAAAAGTCTTTAAAATTTAGTCACAGGGCCTAACTGGGTCTCTTTCCCAAAGATTTTGTGTTCAGGTACCAAGTAGTGCCTCTGCTCTTGATGGTTAATTTTGTCAACACAATACTAGCACAGTTGTGTCTTGATGTCTGCTTTACACTCTACATACCTGATTAAGCATTTAAGCATATGCAGTACTTGCTCGCATTAATACATTAGGTAGAATTCTTGGTGACGTGTTAAATAGATACCTACGGCTCATTATATTTTACTGTGATAAAAAATATAAATATTTGTGAACAAAATAAAGAGTAATCTGGCGGACACAAGATAAAATGCCACAGTGTATATAGGCCTGATTTACAAATCATCTTTATATAACCTAGGTTAATCTTGGCTTTCAGTGTCTTTCAAGATTTACTTTTTACTTATATTTTTTCAAGTTTTTCTTTACTTACAACTTCCATATGGGTCCCTAAAGTCACTCCAAGTCTTCAAAATCATACTTCTTCTGTCCTCCACATCCCAACCCCTGCAAAATTGTAAGCGTGTTTTTGCATAAAACAGATGCTTCCCTTTAAAAAAAAAAAAATTGTTACAAGAGAGTAGCCTTCAGGATCAAGGGAATTAGGTAAGCTGTGCAATTACCAGAAAATACATGCTCCAGTGCAACTGGAAAGCACCATCTGGGACGTTTCAGACTGTAACTGTTCTGCAAAAATCTGCTTGTTGAAAGAAACAGACACTGCAAGGGCATTTAATCATCTCACTTTCTTATATAAAAGGAAATCCCTAAACTCCTTTAGAATATCAGCTTTGGATATAATTATCCTGGTGATGATAATGTGCTTCACAAAGAGTGGTGGGATTTTTTGAAAGATTTCTAATATCTGAGTAACACATTTATCAGCTGATGTTATCTCTTGTCACCATCACCCAGTGGTTTCCGCAAAATGGACCTGCAGAGACAATGTCATCTTAGCTACCCTGAGAGTTACCAAAGGCAAAGCACAAGACCGATCAGAGGGTCTGTAAGATGTATCAGAAAGTTTAGTTTGAGCCATGTTTTTGATTTTGGACTATGATGCCTACCTTCAGACTCTTCCTGATCACCTAGCATAACCGCAGGCTACATGACGTTCAGCTCTAGCACATGAAACAAATATTAACAGAGGTATTGTCAGCTGCTAGTGGAAACAGCTACTGATACCCTCATATTTTCAGAATGAAAATGGCATCTCATCACACAGCAATCAATTGTCAGCCGAGTCCCCCCCTGCACTGTTTTGAAGGAAAATTAATTACCCTACGAATGTATTTTTAGTTGAAAAAAGGGTCAGACATTCTGCACCACAAGCTACTGATGCTGGGCTTTGCGCCGCCAGATGTGTCTGTGTCCAGCTTGACTTTTCTTCTGGTGCAAACAGGAGGACCAGTAAAATCTCTGACATTGATACTGCATCAGGGATTTAGTATATTCGTTTCAGTCTTAGCATTTCTTTCTTACTTGTGTAGAGGACAGTAGGTCTTGAAATTCTTATTTACCAGTGAGGCCTGCTTCTCCATGTTAAAATTAGAAGATGCTCTTTTTCATGGACTAATTATTCCTAAGACCTGGAGCCCCATCAGAGCCGTAAGTGCTACGATGGTGCCATTTCCTTTAATGGACATGTGGCGTACAGCAGAGGCTGAGCATGCACAGATATTTGAGAGTGTATCTGTAGCACTGGAGCTATACTGAAAACACTGAAGCTGATACAGAGTATGTCCTTACACTGTACTGAAGGCAGGCATGATCTAATGCTGATTCAAAAGTTATGTGACTGTCAGGCTCTGCTACAATGCCCTATATACGGGGCTAACATGGACCTCTGGCAAGCTGATTTTTCCTACTGTATCCTGTAAAGGTCTATATTGCTATCGTGGCAATAATTCTAAGGGCAGAGACATTAGCCAACCTAATTTTTTACTCACAGATTATTTCCTTCCAGAAAATAGCTGAAGTTTCCTTAGATGTCAGAAATGGACATGGAACGAGTTGTGACCCTTCCACTCACGTGTCATGCTTTTGGACATCCAGATGCTGCACAGGTAAAACAGTTGGCCTTTTTGAAGTCCCGTTTGTTCTAAGAGTCTTCAAAACCTGAATTGTCATGGTACAAGATAACTGGTGAGAAACCTAACCCAACCAGTACCTAACAATTACCAGAGGTAGCACCTACCACAGGCACAGGCTTATTGACAAGAACATTGTCTTGTTCCTCAGAACAAACTTCTAGACCAGTCCATGAAGACATAAGAACCTGTTTGAAATGTGTGGAGGGTATCTATATATACCCCTGCCCTCTCTGGCTTCTCTGCTCTAACACCTCCTTTGATACAAAATTTGCTCTAACGTGACTGCAGTCATCTGTGATGGAGGTACCAGCACAATTACATCCACATTAGGTGCGGCTTGTATACCAGTAGGGAAATCCCAATGTACTCGTTGCCTAAATCTCACTCGCCCAATATAAACTGAAGTCTAAAATTTCTACTGCATTATTGTGTAGTATGGACAGTAGCTGGCATGCTTACTAATATCTCTTAGTGGTTGAACATAAAAGAGAATTTACACAACCCATTCTGGCAGCCTGGGTCCCCCTTTTCAGGTGTGAAATGTGAATCTAAAGCATATGAGCAGCAACAGCAAAGGCAGCCTGTTACACAATGTGTGTCTTTGTTACAAGCGCAAGTCAGTCTTACTGGAACCTGAAATTTTGCCATCTATATGACTTTAATCAGACCAACAGATGTTAGTCAGCAGGCATTGCTTTGTTCACATGGAGTGTTAGTGCTGCTTCTGTGGAAAAGGACTTAAAAGAGAAAGCAAAGCACAGATGTCCTAAGCTCTAAACCCTGGAACCAGAAGAAGAACTGCACTGGAGCTGCTTGTATGCATGTCCCTTACAAAATGTTCAGAAAGTACTGCATGTCACTTCTGCTTACCATGCAAGCCATGCTGTTCTATGATTGTTCTCACAGCACCATCTCAGCAAAACTCAATTCCTCGTCCAAAATATACCCTTCTGTTTCTAAGCAGGGCTTGTTTTATCAGTGTATGTAAAACTGCACACTTCCTTGGAAGCCAATAAATAAGAGAAACAGAATTTTTCTTGGGATATTCCTGGCTTCCTTGCATAAGAAGGGTAGGTGGGAAACAAATATCCATGAAACAGGATGTAGTGTGTAAAAATAAGTTTTCTGTGCCCATGAGTGAACCCACAGGGCCGTGCTACCACAGTGCCAAACTCAATCTTAAAAGCTGTACGAAGATCTGAGAAATATTAGGATAGTCTGGCAGTCACGTAACATGAATTGACATTAGGTCATATCTAACTTCAGTGTATTGTAAGGACCTATTCTGTATCAGCTTCAGTACGTGATCCACTAAAAAAAGGGGTATGTTAGCCCTCACTAGCAAGGAGGACCAGAGAGTAGTTTAGTGCTAATGATGCCTAATATTTCAGATTTAACATAACAGCTCAGAGTTTGCGGGAATTCAGGCTAACCTGTGGTTGATGGTGTCCTGCCAGAAGGACAAACCTCCAGTAGAAATTCTGTAGAGCTGACTACAGAGACTCCCAAGATGCTGCCCTCAGTCTGTGCCCCATCAGCCAGCAGGCTGGGGATGGGCAAGAATTTGGGAGGGGACACAGCTGGGACAGCTGACCCAACTGACCAAAGGGATATCCCACACCATATGATGTTGTGCTCAGCAATAAAAGCTGTGTAAGAGGAGGAAGGGGGGAGGTTCAGAGTTGTGGTCTTCCCAAGTAACCACTACATGTGATGAAGCCCTGCTTGCCTGGAAAAGGCTAAATGCCTGCTTGCTGATGTGAATTAGTGAATGAATTCCTTATTTTGCTTTGCTTGCATGCACAGCTTTTGCTTTACATATTAAACTGTCTTTACCTCAACCCACGAGTTTTTGCACTTTTACTCTTTCAGTTCTCTCCTCCACCACACTGGGGGAGGATGAACGAGTGGCTGGGTGGGGCGCAGCTGCCCACCAGGGTTAGCCCACATCACCCCAGGACTTTCAGCATGTTATAATCAAACACGAATCAGACTGGTTTGTTGAATTCAGGTAAATTGACTCTTGAAGCTTCCTGTTCAATAATCAAAATAGCTGCTAAAATTTATCGGCAAGCTTTGTATGTCCTCTTTGCTTAGGAACATAGGACCAGAAGTGACTAAAACCCTGTAGCTGCTGTCATCTGCATAACTGTAGAAAATTTCACAAGAGCACCCCATTTCTAGCATTCTAGAAATGCTAGAATCCCAACAGAAAGCGTCCCTTCTCAACCCCTTTTCACCACAGCGCCTTTTCAAGGCTCATTGGCTTGTCCACAGGTAACATCTTAGGAAAGCACAACACCAGAAAATGGAGCTCACAAGTAGTCTGTGTGGACAGGGTGGCAATCCTCACTTACTTCCAGGAGTATTTTACCGCTTACTAAATTGAAGTACTTTACTGGTAAATCTAAACTAGCTTTTGCGGAGAGCAAAAAGTTAGCTCACCTGTCATGCCAAGTTTGCCCTTCTGGCTGCAATGTCCTGTCCAGAGCTCCAAAGCACCACTGGTTAACAAATGCGCTCAGCATTGCTGGGATGTCTGACTGACATTCCACCACTTGATTTGTAATTAGACCAGCAGAATTAAAGGATGGGGTTTTGCCGGGGGGGCATTCTTTTGATCCAGGCTCGAGACAAAAGTGTTTTGGCTATGCAGGCACAGTTTGTGGCTATACAGGCACAGTTATTTTTGGAGGTTGTCATTCTTACAAAATTAGCCAACAAGAGCACATGAACCAAGTTCTTTTGTTTGCATATTTACAGTTTAATGTCATTGATGGTATCAAAGTATTTGACTTGTCAAACTAACTTAATGGAAAATTAACAGGGGTTCCAGCTCTTGCTGTGGCTCTGCCTCTACAGTATGAACAATTTGGTGCAAACCACGGCAAACAACCACCAGCCACTTCTTATTACAGAGAGCAGACATTTAAGTTGCAGAAATCCTACATCTTGTGGTGCTGTCTGGAAAGCAGAGACCATGATTTGTGGGACAACCCTGACAAAAACTGAAGATTGTGGGATCAACCACTGTGCGCATTATTTAAGAGTTAGTTCAGGAGAAGAATGAAAAACTGAGAAGATTACAGCCCTCCAACTCCAAAGTCTGGCTCTTCTTCTCTGTCATGTATCTCAAAAGAAAAAATAACAAGAAAAAAGAGAATATGAGGAAACAGCTTGCTTGGCAGTCCCAGCTTGGCTTCTACCATGCTGTATTTTGAATTTTAGATTGAGTTCTGTGCTAGAAGACTGCATCTGTTATTTGTATTCTAATGAGCATTTTTGTTCCTTCCTTCACATGTGTTTTATCATCTTCGTTTCCCTCCCATTGATATGCATTCATTTTATCAGTTTTAAAATAAAAACAATTACTAGAACTACAATAAACTTGTGAGATGATGTTTGGATAGGCAGAGATTGATTTCTCTTTGCCTCCTTTGTGATATGCAAAGGAGACCTGAAGATTTTGTCAGAAATACTTTTTACTCTCTTATTTTTTACACCAGTAGTTTAGATCCAGTCCTATTTTTCCTGAAAGTCTACAAGAAACCTGACAGTCATTTTGACATCTTTAAACAGACCTGGACAATGGAATTAACTGAAACCATAGGGTATTTCTATTAAGTTGACACAAACAAAATTCTGAATTTTTAATTCATAATTTAATCAGAGAAAAAAAAAACACTTGCAAGAAAAAACTTTTTTTTTAAAAAAATCCTTACTTCTTCAGTTCATTATTGAAAAGAATTGCCAGAATCGTAATAAGCACATTTCAATGAAATAGAAACGAGTTTTAATTCACAGCACTTGAATGTCTTTTTCTCTTCACTTTTCATATTCACTCTTGTAACCACACTAGTTCACACTAAAGTCCATGGAAAATTAATTTTCAGACCATGCCAAAGTTAGGGAAGTAAATCAAGTGCAGCAGTCTCTGGAGCAGCAGAATTTTTGTCCAAATTTCTCATTAGTGTTAAGACGCCTATCAACTGATTCTGGCAATTGAGGCCATGACTGAGACAGTGTAGGTCACTGTTGCTTGAATTGGCTTCAGCCTTCTTTTTCAATAGATCTTTTTTCTGTTTGTTTTTTTCTCTTCATTGTGTGGGCTGATGCCTGGAGACTCGGCGTGAAAGTTCCTACAGAGGTCTGACCCTGCTTTCCCACAAAGACCATGCGCATTCATATATGCTACAATAACAATTTCTCTTTCACAATGAATCCTGCTGAAGGACAAAGGAACACAAAAAAAAATTAAAACCAGGATCTTATATAATAATCATGAGAATGAATCACCAGGGGAAAGAGACACAGACATATTTTGAAGAATCAGCCTAGATATTGGAAATTTGAAAAGGCAAATGCAATATTCACATGCAGAGCAAAGAAGGTGAGCTCCAGTGCAGCCAGGGTTGAAGAGAGTTGAGTGATGTAATCCAGAGCTGTTCCTACGGCAATCCTGAATATGCAACAAATCTTTGTAGCCAGTTTCACTGTGAATCAGCAGCTGGTGATGGATTAATGGAATATTTTCTCAACAACTATTTCAAGCCATTTCTCTTCCTTCTGCGCAGACTGAAAACTAAAACATTCAGATAGTGCAAATACCGAACTTCACACACAGACATATCGTCTCTTCCTCCTATGCTGAAAAAAGCACCCTACATCCTATATATTAGCCAAAACCACTAGCAGAAAGCTAGCTAACTGTACTGGTGTTTTCATAGCCTCCCTCCAAAAACTAGCATAGAATCATAGAATCACAGAACAGTTTGGGTTGGAAGGGACCTTTAAAGGTCATCTAGGTCCAACCCCCTGCAACGAGCAGGGACATCTTCAACTGGATCAGGTTGCTCAGAGCCCCATCCAACCTAGCCTTGAATGTTTCCAGGGATGGGGCATCTACTACCTCTCTGGGCAATCTGTCCCCATGTTTCACCACCATCATTATGAAGAATTTTTTCCTTATATCTATTCTAAATCTACCCTCTTTTAGTTTAAAACCATTACCCCTTCTCCAGTCACAACAGACCCTACTAAAATGCCTGTCCTCATCTTTCTTATAAGCCCCCTTTAAGTATTGAAAGGTTGCAATAAGGTCTCCCCGCAGCCTTCTCTCCTCCAGGCTGAACAGCCCCAACTGTCTCAGCCTTTCCTCACAGAAGAGTGCTCCAGTCCTCAAATCATCTTTGTGGCCCTCCTCTGGACCTGCTCCAACAATTCCATGTCTTTCCTGTGCTGAGGGCTCCAAAGCTGGATGCAGGGCTCAAGGTGGGGTCTCACCAGAGCAGAGTGGAGGGGCAGACCTGCTGGCCACACTTCTCTTGATGCAGCGCAGGGCACAGCTGGCCTTCTGGGCTGTGAGTGCACATCGGTGGCTCACGTCCAGCTTTTCATCTATCGATACCCCCAATTCCTTCTTGGCAAGGCTGTTCTCAATCCCTTCATCCCCCAGCCTGTACTGATACTGGGGGTTGCCCAGACCCATTCCTGGGGTCCTCCTTTCTACCCTTTTAAAATATGTGTATTATGTTTCCCTTTTTCCAGTCACCAGGAACTTCACCTGACTGTTGTGACTTTTCAAATACCATGGAGAATGGCTTGGCAACTACATCAGCCAGTTCCCTCTGGACAATGTGATGCATCTCGTCAGGTCGCATGGACATGTATTTTCAGGTTCCTCAGGTGGTCATGAACCTGATCTTCACTTACAGTGGCAGGGACTTTGCTCCCCTAGGCCCTGTCTTGTGCTCCTTAAGAGTGTGTAGGGTGAAAGTAAACCTGCCTTTGAAGGGAATGTAGTTCCTCAGTAATTTTCTCACTCATTTAGTATTCAACTTACTATTTTGAATCCTGACATGTCACGGATCTAGAAGTATAGCTTTACTTCTCTGTATCGAGACTCGCTGTTATTTTAGAGTTATCCTGGCAGCAGACTGCTTCATGCTGGAGTAGCTTCCTTAACCAATATTAGGAACTGTCCCAGTTTTCCACCATTAAGGTGGAAATCTCAGCCCTGAGATGATTAATTTTCTTCTTTCTGAGCAAAGTGGGACTTCAGGGACAAGAGGAGCTGCTGGGTAGCCTTCTTCCTTTACATCTACCTAGACCAGAACAGAAGTACCAGTTCTAGATGTACAGTGGTGGGTATGTGGGGTGGGAAAGATGATGGGGGAAGGGTTTTTTCTAACCACATCTAAGACAGCTATGCCAAAATTAAATTGAGGAGGAAAAAAACATCTGGAAAATTGCAGCAATTTAAAGCACAGTATTTTAGTGCAAGTCCAGGGGGATAGCAGGGGTGCAGTGACATTTATCAATAGCTACAACATAGTGTTCCAACAAAAAGAGAAGGAACAATCTGCTCTCTGCCCTTGGCATGATAATTTGCCTTTTACCTTCTGCATTTTCATATATTAGTTTGAAAAGCAGAGGACCAAAACAATCAGCAACAGATGTTCCATACAGTCAGCATGGTACATGAATTCAGTCAGCATGCAAATTGTCATCCCTGGGCTATTCATGTGGACGGCTGGGAAAACAGGCAGCCTGCTTTGCAAAAATAGATAGAGGGGGTATGATTAAAATGTCTGGATTCAATCACATGTTTAATCACCATCCCTTTTTTTATCTCAGCTACACTGACTGGTAACTATTATGACAAAAATTTGAAAATGTGCATGACACACAGTGGCACCCAGGAGCCTGATAGGTGGTCTGTGCTTGATCAAAGTGATCAAAGCTCTGCCCTGTGTTTCCCTCTGTTCCACCTCACCACAACAACTTTAAATGCACAAAATATGATTTATAGGAGGGTGTGCTATACCTTCATTCTTAGGCTAGAGTGCTATAAACTGCATCTCAGTTTTTCAGTGAAACCAATAAAATATGTTTCTCCTGCCTAAAAAGCAACAACAGATGACTGTGTTGTCTATTCAGAAATGGGTTCCCTGGCATAATACAGGGGAACAGAGACTTCTAACGTACCTACACATGAATGGTGTGTGAATCCTAAGCAAAATTCTGTTGCGCCCCAAAAAACTCTTATTCAAACCATTCTGAAACTTAAGAGTCAGATAACAGTCATCCTTGTACTTGTAACTTTATTTCTAGTTGTGGATGGGTGCCAGAAGGGCAGGGAAAAGCAGCAGGAAAAATTATAAGCTCTATTTCTTTAAAATCTAAGAAGTGGGTTAGTTAGAATGTTTGGCAAGGATATATATTGTTTATTCAATGAATGAGATGCCAAAAAAAAGGGCAGCCTCTGAGGGACAAATTGTGGAAAATTTACTCACTCTGGTAAATGCTTGCTCATGTGAAGAGTTCTGCTGTTTTCAAAGAGACTATTTTTGTGAGTTGCATAATATAGCTCAAAATTAACCCAAATTGGCTTGAAAAGGAAGATTGTCAAATGGACTGAAGGCTGTTTACAGGACACTGTAAATTAGGGATCACCCTAAATGGCAAAATATCAAGTAAGGGGAAATTCTCTAGTGGGGTAATCTGAGGATCAGATACAGTGCAGTACTGTAATGATGAAGAAGCAAAAGCAAGGCAACAGTTTAAAGGAAATTCCAGGGTACTACCAAACTGAGACTATTTACAAATACCGACAAGGTAAGCAGAATTTCTCTAAGTCTAGAGAAATTAGCAACCTGATCCAAAAGGATAAAATTGAATCTGACTTGAGAATATTTATGCTATGAAAGCGGAGGAGAGAGTAATCTGAAAAACACAAGAGCAGAAACCTAGGTAGCAGAAATGCCAAGGAACAGAACTGAAATGAAAGGAGGTGGCTCTACATCTGTTGAAGCCTACACAAGTTAACATGATGTCATGACACTTGTGTAGCATGGACTGGTTATGCTCAGTCCATGTTTAGAAATTCACACAGATGGGAGGATTCGCAAGGATTCGCTGTTTTGAGAATCAAATGATGTCTAAGATTATCATCCTTCATCAGGGTTGTGTGCTGGCCTTGATTAGCTCTGACCTTTACTGAAATTCCCTTTCATAGATGAAGAGGCAGGAGAGGTACAGTGAATTTAACTTCCAGAAGAGATGCAGTGAATTTAATTTCCAGAAGCTGGATGGATGGTTTTTGAGAATTAAGCCTTCCCAAGTAGAACATCCGATAATTCCTGTGTCGTTTCAATGTGCCTGGAGGTATGACCACCTGGCTTCTCCCTGGAATACCAAAACAATAGCCATGCATCTTCCATTATAGAACACAAGTGACAGAAAATTTCAAATACAGGGTAAAGAAAAGAGATGGCACGTAAAGAAAGAAAGAATCATGATACTGCCCACTAGATGTGCTATTACACAGCTGATGTGCTATAAAGACAGCATTCACCCTGGTCTTGTAGCAGCTTGTTTGCAATGGGAGGCTCACGTTGTTACTTGAGAAATGAAAGGCTGTAGCTGAGCCATTTTGATTAAGAAGAAAGACTGAGTACCATAACAAGAAAGGTAGCATATGCCAGTGGATCAGATGCAATTTGTATATTTTAACATTGAAACATTCTGTCCTGATTAAAGCTTAATTGGCCAAAACACTGACTCTGCAGACTTCTTGGCTACAAGGAACACAAATATTTAAAATGCACAGTTCTTGATTAAAACAGTGACTGTACACCACGACTAACAGCACTAATATTTAAACAAAAAGGAAAGGAATGAAAATATAAAATGTTTCCAAGTTGCCCAGATAGAATCTCAGTGGTAATGACTCTGAGGCTGGTCAATTTAAGTTATTGAATGATTTTTTATTCATTTATTTATATTATTCATTTATTATTTATTATTATATTATATTATATTATATTATATTATATTATATTATATTTATTATATTATATTATATGTATTATATTATATTACATTATATTATTTTATTATTTATTTATTTATATTATTTATTTATTATCTATTATTTATTTATTTATTTATTTATTAAAACAAAGAGAAATTAAGCACTCATTCTTCTGCGTTTTTTAAATTGGACTTGGTTGGTCAACTGGCCTTGTTTTTTGAAAACCACCCCAAAACTTATTTTTATTTTTTTTTTTATTTGTCAGGAAATTTCAGTAATTGCCTGTGTCCTCCAGTGCTATAGAACAAAACTGAAGAAGGAAATCTGATTTAGCTGCTGGCAAAGTGATCTGGAGAAGAAGTTTCAATAAATGGCTTTTATTTCCTCCAAACATAACTTTAAAAAGTTTTATATTGTTCATTTACCCACTTGAGCAACCCTTTACTAGTCCTGCCTTTGGTACAGGACATTTTGAACAACATGTTGGAAGACAGAGACAGGAGGCCAGCAGAGAAGCCAGCAGTTGTTACTCACAAAAGATGATCCAGTTTTCAAGTCTTTCCATCCATTTCCCTCAAGGAGTGTGTTAGCAGCCTTTTCCCCCAACTGTCACGGCAGGACTTAGCAGTTCCTCCCACAGGTGCAGAAAATGGCGCAATCTACTTTCTAATTTCAGGCCTATTCACAAGAATGAGTCATGGTATTAATTTTGGTTGACGTGCGACATTTCCCATCCTCTTTTTTTCCAGAAAAATTGCTCATTCTGCAGGAGCAGGCCTTATGTTCTGGCAGATCCCTGAAGTACAGAGCTGCAAGGCTGTTGACCTGAAGTGTTGAAGCCACTGGACTAGGTCTCTTAGTACTAGAATTAAAAAGTGAGCCTGCCTAGTCACATATTTAATATGCCAAAACCCAAAAGTTTTTGCCTAGATATTTCATGAAAAAGACCTAGTAGTGGAGAAGCATTGCAGCCTACCAAGCACTGCAGCATACCGAGTCAAAGGAGTAAGTCTTCATTACAGTCGGTAATCCTTTGATTTTGTTATATCTGAATTGCAGGCAGAACCCAAGATGCACACAATAGCAATCAAGATACAGGGACAGAAAATAATTCCTCTTTCTGATGGGTCAAGAAATCTTTCTGCCAGTTTTATGAAGTATGTTGGACAGTCATATATTATTGTAAGGAGTGTTTTCTAGTTGGGGTAGAAGAAAGGAAGGAAGTAAATACTTCTTTATGCAAAAGGAAGATTGGAAAGCAGGAAAAAACCCTACATAGCCCAGGAATTTGCAAATGTATTTTAAAATTCATAAAATAAATAAATATTCTCCCCAAACCTCCAAAGCCCAATTCTGCCATTTTCATTGTCCAGAAGAATTTAGAATAAAAGAAGATGTTAACATATGCTCCATTGTTACATAAAAATGGCAACAACCCATTTTCGGAGCAGTAAGCTTCTAACAGGACCCCCTGGATTGTAAAGTTTTGAGTAACCATTTCATCTACAAAAATGAAACCCCTCCAAACCCAAAGCTTTGTAGACAGGAACTTTCTGTAAAAGTCATATTTGACAACTACTGAGCAAAAAGGCTTTGCCATGAGACACTACCATCTGTTCACTATATTAAATATACAGTTCTCTGTGGTTTTATTAGAAGATTTTTCCTTTTACAAGGCAGATGGAGGAGCTTACATACACAGCAAACACTTTTACTGTAAAGATGTGTACAAGATGCAGTGTAGAAATAGCATGATTTTTAGGGAATGTTATAAATTATTTCTCTGCTGCTCAGAGACAAGAAATGTAGTTATACTTGATTCACTCTTGTGGCAGAGGATGTGAAACTCACTAGTCAGAGAAGACAAGAGATTTTCATGTCAGCTCTGATACTGTTATTCTGCTGGTAGACCCTTCAAATTTGGGAAATGAAAAAGGAAGTCCGTAGCTAGAGATTATATACAAATAGAGATTGCACATAGAGATTATACATAGAGATTATCACATAAATATCTCTGTGCGAAATCTCCTAGAGGTGTTGATGCCCATGCTATGGAAAATCCTTCCTTGTGGGCCTGAGCAACTGATGGACAACAGCTGGACTGTCTTGCTTACTCAGTCATGTGCTTCAACACTTCCTTCAACAAATGGCATTTTAGTGGAGGTCTGATGTCAGACACTTGTAAACTGCAACCAAATCCAGTTACTAATAAACACAGGTCTACTTCTTAAACAATATTCTTTAAAGAGATGTTATGCAAATCGTATATTTCAATCACTAAAACTTTAAATTATTTATAAAGATTGTTTCCCTTAGTAACACTACATGCTATGATAATGGCAGCAGCTTTTCCAGGGACATTTTTTGAAAATGCACTGTGTTGTCTACACTTTCTTATTATTGATGAGATTTTTTGTGGATTTTTGATTGCTGTGATACAACTACGAAATCTGTACCAAGAAGAAAAAGATTGGAATTTTGGAAAGGAAAAGAAAAGAAAGAAGAAAGAAGAAGAAAGAAGAAAAAAGGGAAGAAAAAGGAGAAAAGAGAGGAGAGGAGAGGAGAAGAGAAGAGAAGAGAAGAGAAGAGAAGAGAAGAGAAGAGAAGAGAAGAGAAGAGAAGAGAAGAGAAGAGAAGAGAAGAGAAGAGAAGAGAAGAGAAG